>WNFY01004338.1_pt1 | contig 14441 bp, 9 predicted proteins | sample 5400091 | NCBI WGS metagenome assembly WNFY01 (sample SAMN13153364, study PRJNA577476) | soil metagenome | isolation source: 60 cm soil or saprolite under grassland replicate 1 | place: USA:California | collected 2016-06-15 | reverse complement strand
CTATTTCTTCTCTGCGCAATGACATCGTTTTTCTCTCCTTTTGCTTACTCCTTCTTCCTGGTCAACACCTCCTTTTTTCAGTGTAGCTGATGTCCTTCCTTCCGTCTAGACCTCCTACCAATTCGCCAACGGTATCAAAGTTCGGGATGACTCATAGTTCCTCTTATACTGAAGGTGTCGCTGTTCCGGTGGGATGAGGAGTAGTTTTGGGTCGAGAAACCAGTAAATTTTGTAAAACCTTCGGATTCTTCTGCACGCGTTTTATTAATGCCGCTACCTGATCCTGGGTCAGTTCACCGGAAGTGACGGCAGGTTTGAGGCTATTGTTGAGAGTATTGGTGATGAGGTTCTGGAAATCGACCGTCGAGAGACCTTGTGCGGTTGCAATATCGGTGAGCGATTTGCCTGACTGTAACTGGCTTGTTAGCTGATCTGGAGTGAGTTTCAGACCCTGTGCTATCTGGTTCTTAATATCTGGCCCATACTGACGCAAAGGCTTTGCATAGGGATTAGAGCGTTTAGCTGGTGTAGCTGTAATTGTCACGGTGGGAGTTGCTGTCGCGTTGGTTGCATTCGCTTGAGAATGGATAACGAAAACGCCAACTGCGATCAGTATCAGAACCAGGACGATAGCGCCGCTAATGATGACTATCAATCTTCTTGCCATATTGTAATATATCTCCTAATATTTTCTATTTTTCCTTAAATATTCCCTTACAGGTCAATCTCACTCCTATGGGAATTACGATTCCATCATACTACAGAGAACTATGGGAAGCTTCTGCAAAAGTTCAAAATTCGCTCAAGGTTAAGTATGTAGGAACGTTCAAGATTTGCTCAAGATTGCACAAAGGTATGATAAATTGAGAGCGAGGCATGTATGGCGACAAGTTTTAGAAACGAGAGACAGATATGGACAAGCATGGACTTTTATGACAGTTTTTTCAGGGTTCTTGACTGTTTATTCCAGGTCAGATACACTTGCTTCCTATGAGGATTGGGAAGCTGATAGGAGAATCCATCTGTCACTTGTCTACAAGAAAGTCTCATCATGAAGCAGCGAAAGAAGCGACCAAAAAAAGGCGAGCCGCAGCGCGTAACCCGCGCGGTGACGCATATCCGTCTGCTGGAAAGCAACCCTGGCAAGCTAGCCACCCTCGATGCGCTCACAGAGGTCTTTCTTCCGTTGTGTCAACAGTACATCACGCTTTTTTGTACAGACGAGCCACCAGATAGCTTTCATGCCCCCTGCTTCCAGACGGGGCTTTCCGAGCGCTGGCACCGGGTAGCTATTCAACAGGCGGCGGGGATTGCGAAGTCCTGGCGTACCAATCGCGCTACTGCCTATCAAAATTATCTTGATGCGCTTGAAGAATACAACGAACAAAAAGCTGGAGGTCAACTTCTAGAGGAGACCAAAGAACCGATTTGGAAAGCATGGGACGTTCCCACACTTTCCCAAATCTGCATCCAGGGAAATCGCAATGTCATCAAACTAGAAGCAGCAAACACCTCCTGTTTCGACTACTGGCTCAAAATCAGCACATTGAACAAAGGTTCCCCCCTGCTGGTTCCGGTCAAGCTTGCTGACTACCACAAGCAGACCCTCAAAGAGAAGAAGATCAACACCAGCGTGACGCTCAACAAGCGCGATGGAGCATGGTGGCTGACCCTCTCCTACGATGAGCTGGTGAGGGTGAAAACGACACCCGATGGGCCTGTCATCGGCATCGATGTGGGCATTGCGAACTTCATTACGACCTCTGACGGCAAGCAGTACGGCACCTTCAACGGGAAGCTGCGAGAGCGGCAAAAACGAGATCGGGAGAAACGCCGCAGGAAGGCCAGGCTCAGGAAATGCCTGGAAAAGAAGGGAGTAGAAAAGCTGCCTTCGACTTCAAGTGCAACAGGGCAGCGACTCACCCGTCATGTGAGACAAGAGATCAATCGAGCGGTCAATCTCTGTTACGCGCAACACGCAGGATGCCAGTTTGCCTATGAACAGCTTTCCGTTGCCACTATGCGCCACAAGGCACGTTCAATGAACGCGTACATGAGGGCCTCGAACCTGGGTCATATCCCCAGGCAAATCGAATGGAACAGTGCCAAACGGGGCGTGCAAGCGACAAAGGTGAAGAGTGCCTACTCATCGCAGGAGTGCCATAGGTGCTTCTATGTGGATCGCAAGAACCGGCCAAACCAGCAGACGTTCTGCTGCAAGGTGTGCGGTCACACCACTCATGCTGACCTGAACGCCTCACAGAACATTGCTACTCGCCTGCATGATGCGCAATTACGGGCCTGCACAAACCGATCAGAGATCAAAGCGTTGCTCACGCGCCGTCATGAGCAGTGGAAGAAAGAACTTAGGGTCGCCGTAGTCGATCCTCCCGTCCAGTTGGGCCTGTGGGCTAGCTCAGAGACTTCAACGGACGTAGGTGAAGGTTGATTTTGTGGGCAATGCAATATTTGTCTATAAAATTGGCAACTATTTCTAACGTATCTCTATGCTATTATACAAGTGACGAGTTGCTTATGTTGCAGGAGTGCTGCAGATGGCGCAGAAAATTTTGATTATTGAAGATGAAGAAGGCATTATTCATCTACTGAATCTTTATCTGAAAGATGCGGGGTATAATGTTGTGGCGGCGCGGGATGGTGCAGATGGCCTGGCTTTACATGCCCGCGAACATCCAGATCTTGTGGTACTGGATATTATGTTGCCCGCCATTGACGGTTTTGAGGTCTGTCGTCGTATTCGTGCATGGTCGAAGACACCTATTCTGATGTTAACTGCACGTAGCAGTGAGGATGATCGCATTAATGGCCTTGAGCTTGGTGCGGATGACTACCTGGTAAAGCCGTTCAGTCCGCGCGAACTGGTAAGCAGGGTACGAGCCATTTTGCGTCGTACCGGGACCGGGAATATGGATGCGCCTGAGATGCATGCCACACCTGGCTCCGAAACACAGACTACCACAAACAATATCCTCCGTTTTCCGGGATTGACCATTGATCTACTGGCGCGCCGCGTAGAAATCAATGGCTACGAAGTTGCGCTCACCCCCACCGAGTTTGATCTGCTGGCTCTGCTGGCAAAGTCTCCTGATCGCGTCTTTACGCGTGAAATGTTGATGAATAAAGTATGGGGGTATGACTATCTTGGAGATGGTCATACCATTGATGTGCATATCAGTGCGCTTCGTAAGAAGATCGAGATCGATCCGGAGTTACGTTATATCAAGACGGTATGGCGTGTTGGTTATCGTTTTGAGGTCAAGACGCGCTCTACCGCTTCGTCTGGCTAGAGGGTAAAGCTATGCGCATACGTTGGTTGCAGAGTATTCGTTGGCGGCTGGCGCTGGGATCGGCGGCTGTTGTGCTGTTAGCGACCGTTTTCATGGCTATAGCAGCTATTCTCAGTATTGCGCATTTTTATGCTGATGAGCAAGCCAATAACCTGAAAGCACTGGCCAATAAGACGGCCACTGATATTAGCCGTAGCTATACGCTAACCACCAATTCATCTACAAAGAATAGATTTTCTACAGCCGTTAGTAATGCATTCACAGGTCTCTTTCAGAAAAGACAGGCTACTACTGGACTGATACAAAATGCTCAAGGGGATGGTTATCTGTTTTTAGTGCTTAGTTTTAATAAGAGGCATGGTGTTTATGTGATCTATCCATCTATAGCGCAGGTAGATGGAAGAGTCACGCGCTTTTGGAACATGCTCAATGCGGAGTTGAAACATAATGCGCCCAGCAAAAACGCTCGTGGTATTGCGAAACTTTCTGTTGCCGTGAGAAACGCCTTTATAAAAGGGACGTCGACAAGCGTAGAGATCGATCAAAGTTTTTTAGGACTTATCCCTCATCCTTACGCTGTGAATCCAATCACATTGGGGCCACCAGGAAGCAACTCTTCAACTGACGTGTTGGTTATGTTACCGGTCTCAGCCGCGAATAATACATCACCACAGTTCGTATTGGATGCGGGCGCAGTCGTTTTGCGTGCCTCGATGGCCATAGTGCTTCTGGCAGCATTGGCGGCAGTTCTCTTTGCACGCACCATCACGCGTCCATTGGCAAAGGTAACGAGCGCTACACGTATCCTGGCTTCTGGTGATTACAGCGCACGGGTAGTGACAGAGACACCGGGTGAGGTAGGTGAGTTAGCCCGCAATTTTAATGATATGGCGGCAGAGTTGCAGCATGACGTGGAAGAATTGCGTAAGCAAGAGTTGTGGAGGCGCGAGCTAATTATGAGTATCACGCATGATCTGGCAACGCCATTGACGGCTATTGCTGGCCTTGGTGAGGCGCTGGTGGATGGTGTCAACCAGAGTCGTGAAGAGTACGAGGAAACGGGACGCGTTATTGTAAAAGAAACATTGCGCCTGCGTCGTTTGGTCAAAGATTTACATATGATGGCGAAAGTCGAAGCTGGAGCTTTACAGCCACAACGCAAACCTGTACGACTGGCACCCCTTGTTGATGAAGTATTAGCTGTCCTTGTCACCGAGTTCGAACGTGGCAGAGTTGAGCCATGTAATGTCATCTCTTACAATCTACCGACCGTCGAAGCTGATGCTGATATGCTTACACGCGTCATCTCGAATCTATGTGATAACGCGTTGCAGCATACACCTCCTGGTGGCACTATAACCATTGATGGGACTCCGCAAAATAACATGCTGGCGGTTTCTGTCACTGATACCGGTGCGGGTATTCCTCCCGAGGCGCTGGAGCGCGTCTTTGAGCGCTTCTTCCGTGCTGATAGCGCGCGTCAGTCTTCGACTGGTGGAAGTGGGTTAGGTCTGGCGATAGTGCGTGCAATCGTTGAAGCTCATGGTGGGCGTATCTGGGCGGAGAACGTTGCTGGCTCTGGGGCGCGTTTCATCTTTACTTTACCACTCACCGCGCAAGCGCCATCTGTACCTGAGGAAACGACACTGCGCCTGCCTCATAAGGGGTGGCGTACTGCATCCCCGTAGCGGCATGGCTTGCCTGTGCCGGGTGTCTCATTGTTGCGTGTCTCACCAACCAACGCGCACTCGGCACAGGCAAGCCATGCCGCTACGGGTTGAAAGCACTCACCAACCAACACGCACTCGGCACAGGCAAGCCATGCCGCTACGGGTTGGAAGGGGCCAGTTCTTTGGGAGAACCTAGCCTATACGACTCATTAACTCGACGGTCCTGAGTACGGATGATATACTTTTGCGTTGACACTAAATAATTTTGCACTTTATGCCGATGAATAAAAACAGACAATGATATGGGGGTCAACCCCATCGCTACGAGGACTACGATTGCAAAAGTAAAGAGGACTTTAATGACTGCCAATATATCTTTTATCCATGATCGTCAGTTTGTGAATAATACTACATTGATCGAAGGGGAGTCGCAGGAACTGGTCGATGTCCTCCAGAAGATTGTGCAAAATGCCGGGGCATTACTCGACGTGCAAAATTGTTCTGTGGCATTGCTAGATGCAACACAAACAACCCTGGTGACGCTGGCCGCACTCCAGAAACAGGGACAACGCTTGCGTCAGACTCGTTTTCAACTCAATGAAGGGGTGGCGGGTTGGGTTGCCGAGCATCGTGAAGCGCTTATTATCAACAATGTGAGCCTCGACCAGCGTTTCAAGCGCCTGGGACGTACTCCTGTCGGCTCAATCATCTGTGTGCCCCTTATCGATAAGAATAGCTTTATCGGTACGCTCACAGCCAGTAGCCAGGAGATAGATGCCTTCGACGAAAAAAAAGTCAGGATGCTCTCCATTTTTGCTGAACAGGCGGTACTGGCAATCACGAATGCACGCCGTGCCGAGATTTCCCAGCGTCAGGCAAACCAGTTGGAGACGCTCATGCATCTCTCACGTAGTATTACTACCAGCCTTGAGCCTGATATTCTGTATCGTACTATACTCTCTGAATTACGTCGCCTGGTTCCTTATGATCTATCAGTGGTCTATCTTTATCGTGAAGGTGCGCAGGAACTGTATTCTGTGGCTGAGTGGTATAGTATTCCTGTTGATGTATCAACTGAGTATGAGGAGAATAAGCGCGATTCAGGTGTAAAGTCCGCATATGTACAGCGTGAGAGCTTTAGCCTCTATGATACGCACTCAGTCGTAGCACTGGCGGCTGCGCACCGCCATCCCATGTTACACGCGCCTGGACAGAATGGGCAAGACGTTACCCTGGCAGAATTAGCAACTCCTTTCGTCTCCAAAGGTCTACTCTACGGGGTGCTCTTGCTGAAACGCAAGCAGCCGTTCGACAGCGAAGAGTTGCGCCTGGTACGAAATTTGAGCACCCTGGCAGCGGCGGCATTGGAGAACGTTGCGCTCTTCCAGGAAATGCGTACGGATCAGGAGCAGTTGCATGCCATTCTGACATCCAGTTCAGATGGCATTGCGCTCCTGGGTGTCAATGCCTGTTTCGTTGAGGTTAATGCCGCATTCGGACAGGTCTTTGGCGTGGAGCCGCAACAAGTCATTGGCATGGAGTGTATGGAACTGCTTGGTTATGCTGAAGAGGAGGAAGCGGATTATTGCCGTGAATTGTGTATGGTGCAGCAGGCACTGAACAAGGAGGAAGCGTTACCCTATATCGAGGTTGATCTGCAGATTCAAGGAGTGCCGCGCTCACTTGGCTTGAGTATTACGCCTATTGTGAGTCCAGAAAAGACACTTTCTCTACTGGTAGCGCGCGATGTGACCTCTATACGTGATGCCGCGCGCATGAAAGCCAACTTCCTCTCTATGATAACGCATGAATTGCGCTCGCCTCTGAACGCGATCAATGGTTACCTGGACCTGACTCTGGAGGGTATAGGCGGAGAATTGAACGAGCAGCAGCGTGAGTTTATGCAGCGTGCGCGGGCTGGTAGCGAACATCTTTATGCGCTAATTGAAGATCTGTTATTGGCTTCGCGAGCCGATTCAGGGCAGTTGCGTTTGAGCCGCGAAATCATCCATCTGCAGGACGTGATCGCCAACGCGGTCGAAGAATTGGAGTTGAACGCACGCGACCAGGGTATCACCATGGTGGTGGAGATCGCGAAAGATTTTCCTCGTCTCTATGCCGATGCAGTACGGCTCCAACAGGTATTACGTAACCTGATTAGCAATGCCTTGCGTTTTACTGAGCAGGGAGGGCAGGTCACAGTCTCGGCATGGGTAGAGGATCGCGACGCACTCACTATGGACTTTTCTGATGAAGATACGCGCGTGATCAAGCTCCAGGTAAGCGATACTGGCATCGGGATTGTTCCTGAGCACCAGGAACGTATCTTTGAGCGCTTTTATCAAGTCCCTGATGGCTCTAATGGACGTAGCGGACAGGGTCTGGGCCTGGCAATTGTGAAAATGATCATCGAACTACACAACGGCTCTGTGACCGTTGAGAGCACACCAGGGCGGGGAAGCACGTTCACCTGCACATTGCCATGTCTGCTGTCGTAGTGAGACTTCTTGTAGCTTGAAAGCGTAATAGAGAGAGAAGCATATAGGAATATTGGGCTGTGCCGCAGAAGATGCGTGCAATTGTATCTCCGTAACCCTTGACGCTTCAGAGAATGCGTGCTATGCTCAATCTATCCTAATGTGTTCCTTGCTGATTTAGGCGGCCAGGAATGAAGCTCGGTATTGTAAGCTTGTACACGAGAAGGAGACAGACTGTGGGTATGCTACGGGTTATGTCCCGTCGCGGTGACGACCGGATCATATGGGATTCCCAAAAAGTGGAAACAAACGATCCCGAAGCTGTGGCGGCAGTTCGCGAAGCCGAACGGATCTTTAACGAAGAACGTATGAGGGGGGCAACCACCTTTAGGGTAGAGACAGGAAAGCCTGCAGAACGTATCGAGAAGTTTGATCGTACCGCCGAGCAGATCGTCATTGTACCACGTGTCGTAGGTGGATGAGGAGTAACGCCAGCCATGTTACAAACACTGAGTTTATTTCTCGGTATCTGGCTGTTGTTTCTCTTACTGGCGATCTACTACCTTTCTCAGTCCCCTGACGGAGGCGTGGGTCGTTTCCGAGAGTCGGTCAGCGAACATCTGTCTGCTGAGAGCCGGGCTAAAGCGCTCCTGCGCGAAATGCTGTCCGAGAACCAGTATCAGCAACTGATCAAGTTTGGCTATCTTGAAGTGTTGAGCCCCTCTATAGACAATCGCGTCTACCGCATTCCCGGTTCTGGCGGGCTGGTGAAAGTGTATGAACGAGGCTGCGCAGTCATGGAATTGTGTCTGCAACCCGCTGAGCCATTGCCTGATGGTGATGTGGTGGTTATGCACAAGTTGATGATCGAGGGCAACGAGCAGGAGTATTTGCAGAAAGCAAATCATTTTGCCCCTGGCATCATTTCCTTACGCTGCCAGCATCTCTAGCATTTTTGCATGAAGCAAGCAAACGAACGGGCGAAGGTGTCATGAACAGAAGCACTTTTGCCCGTTCTGTTTGCTTATCTCTAGTGTACGATTGAACTTTTCCCCTCTAATTTCGTATATACTCAATGGATACGTCCATGTTTATAGAGGTGTTTGATCGAAGAGGATCATTATCTTTTTTACCATTGAAGAAGTACTCGACTTGTGTTAAGGGACACTGTATAATTTCTGGAATTATTATGCTAGAGGCTCCTCTGGTTCCTCTGGGCCTCAGAAGGCAGGCAAAGATTATGGAATGTCCGTACTGTAAAACAGAGAATAGAGATGGGGTGCGTTACTGCGGCAGTTGTGGTAAGCAGATTGGTGCCTCTACTACCTCTGTAACTCCAGTCGCAAATGCGAGCAATAGCGGCAGTATTCCGCGTTCACTGACGCCTGGTGCTCGTTTACAGGGTGGTCGCTATCTGGTCAAAAAGGTGCTTGGAGAGGGTGGAATGGGGACAGCGTTGCTTGCACAGGATCTACGCCTGGATAGCAAGCCTGTCGTGATCAAAGAATTGATCTCCGACTATTCCGACCCACAGAGGAATCTGGATGACGTGCGTAATTTCAAGCGCGAAGTGTCGACTCTCGCCCATATCGATCATCCACTCGTGCCCAACGTGACCGATCATTTTCAGGAAGGGACACGCTACTTTATGGTGCAGGAGTATGTGGAGGGGGAGAATCTGGAGGAGCGGCTGGAGCGTGCGAAACAGCCGATGCTGGAGCGCGAGGCGCTCCTTTGCGCATCGGAAGTGCTCGATATACTTGATTACCTGGCACAGCAGACACCACCGATTGTGCATCGTGATATTAAGCCTGCCAATATTATTATTGGAACCAAAGATAAACGCGCGCACCTCGTCGATTTTGGTATCGCACGGGCTGACGAGGCGAAGAATGCCCGTCGCAAGCAGACGGCAGCTCTTGGGACACCTGGCTATGCCCCTCCCGAGCAATATCAGGGCAATGCCGATCCACGCTCCGATCTCTATGCGCTGGCAGCGACGCTGCATCATGTGGTAACCAATCGTGATCCACGCAACTATCCGCCGTTTTCATATCCGCCTGTGCGCTTGCTCAATGCGCAGATCTCGCCGGAGACCGAACAGGTGTTGAGTCGCGAGCTGACCAACGATGTCAATCAGCGCTATCAGAGTGCGGCAGCGATGAAGAGAGATGTTGATGATATCTTGCAGAGGCGCTTTGGGGTGTCTGGTAATATTAGTAGCTATACGCTAGGTGCCTCTGGAGTGTTTGGGACCCTGGGGTTAAATACTGCTAATGCTGCAACGACGCCGAGTAATCTCAATCTACCCACAGCCTCGCAGATACCAACTCAGGCCAGCCAGGCACGGACTCTACCATCCGTAACACCTTATGTTATGTCACCGCCTGCAGTGCCACCACCTTCTTATTATCAATCGCAGCCAGTCTATGCACCACCGCCCCCAACGCAATCACAGCCGCCCAGGAGTAGCAGGCGTACCTGGATGTATATTGCCTTGCCACTCCTTTTGCTTCTCCTTATCCTGAGCAGTATTTTTGCTTTCAATTACATCGGTTCTCATAACAAAGGAAATACAACTCCTCAAGGCAAGGGCGCTACTCCAACGCAGGGGCCTGCGATTCCTGGTGGCATTGGCGTGACAAAGATGGGCAACGAGTCTATTGGGATAAGCGATGGCAGCTTTACCTTTGATACTGGGCGATCCGATGGACAATATAAACAGCAGGCTGTTGATCGCTTCAAGCAGAATAACAATGATCCGGGTGCGGTAATTGCGCTTCTAGATAATGCTATTCAGCACGATACGAATGATGCGGAAGCGCTCATTTACCGGGAAAATATGCGTGTCATTGGTTCTGGGGTGGCGTATGAGACCTTTGTGGTTGCGACGATGCTCAGCGGTGATCCAACATTGACCGGGGTGGGACGCGACAATTTGCAGGGTGCGTACGTTGCGCAAAAAGAGTATAATGATAATGCAACGTTGCAGGGAGGTGTGAAAGTCCGGTTGCTGATTGCGAATTCTGGTAGCCAGACAGGATACACCGACCAGGTTGCCCGGCAGATCGTACAATTAGCAAAGGCTGATCCAACATTTGTCGGAGTCATGGGCTGGCCCTATAGCTCACGCACGGTGGCAGCTATCAAAACACTCACTCAGGCAGGTATCCCGCTGGTGTCGCAAACAGCGTCCAGTGATGCTCTCACAGGTATCTCCCCCTACTTTTTCCGGGTTGCACCGGCGAACAAAATTCAGGGGATTGTGGGTGCACGTTATGCTGAGCAAACGCTGCATGCAAAGACGGCGGTTCTGTTTGTAGACCCTACCGATACGTATAGTCAGAGCCTGGCGCAAGATTTTGTGCAGCAGTTCCAGGCGGATGGTAATAAGATTTTGGCGACCGAAAACTATACCAAAGGGCAGCCCAACACGATTACAGCTCGTGTAGCAGATGCTGCGAGCTATCATCCCGATATCATCTACTTTTCCGGCTATGCCAACGATGTCGATGCGCTGCTATCGAACCCGCAATCGGGGTCTACACCCGTTATGGGTGGAGATGCGCTCTATGAGTTGAGTGGCTATCATGGTGGCAGTGGATTGAATCGTCTGCGCTTCACCACCTTTGCCTACCCGGACGAATGGGACATCCTGGGCTATACGCCCAGACCAGCGTTTTTCAGAGACTATGCAAGTTACTTTGATCCGGCAAAGCAACATCAAGGAAGCCCGTATGGGTTCACACGCGCCGATAATGATACTATCCTTTCTTATGATGCGATGGTTGCTTTGCTGAAAGGCGCTAATAATGCGCTAAGCGCGGGGAAGACGAAACCTACGCCAGTGGACGTACAGCAAGGATTAAAGCAGATTAGTGGTACAAATGGCTTCCAGGGGGTGAGTGGGCAGATTGCGTTTGGGCCTGACGGGGACCCGGCTAACAAAGCGATTGTGATCCTGCATGTGAGTCCTGATGGGCATATCCAGATGGAACCGATGGGGCCAGAACAGGGTCGCTTTTTAAAATAGGGTTGCGCTGCAATGTGTAACTCTACTACGTAGTTTAACTCTGAATTATATAGAATGAATGATAGGCACGAACATGAAATGTCCTAATTGTGGTACGGTTAATCCTCCAGGAGAGGAGTTTTGCGAAAACTGTGGCTTCGCCCTTACGGCGGCTGCGTCCAGCGGTACCACCAGCCCGGCGGGCGCGAGTAATATCGCTGTATTGAGCCCCACAGCCAATACGAATCCCGGGGCGACGACGGCGGGTGGAGGGAATAGTGGGGGCCTGCGCTCGCTGGCTCCTGGCTCTCAACTTCAGCAAGGTCGTTACGTGGTTGAAAAGGTTCTGGGACAGGGTGGCATGGGCGCTGCTATGCTGGCGAAGGATACCCGTGTCTCGAATAAACTGGTTGTTATCAAGGAATTGATCTCTGACAGCACCGATCCGCAGCAGCATCAGGAGGATGTGAACAACTTCAAGCGTGAAGTGGATACGCTGGTGCAGATCGATCATCCTCTGGTGCCAACGGTAACCGATAGTTTCCAGGAGCGCTCCCGGTACTTCATGGTCCAGGAATATGCAGCGGGCGAAAACCTGGAAGACCATATGGAACGCATTAAGAAGCCAATGCCCGAACGCGAGGCGCTGACCTACGCGTCGCAGGTGCTCGATATACTTGATTACCTGTCACACCTGACGCCGCCTATCGTGCACCGCGATATTAAGCCTGCCAATATTATTATTGGCGCGAAAGATAAGCGCGCGCACCTCGTGGACTTTGGTATTGCCCGTGCGGATGAGGCGAAGAATGCGAAACGTAAGCAGACTTCGGCTCTGGGAACACCGGGATACGCGCCACCTGAGCAATATCAGGGGAATGCCGATGGTCGTTCCGACATCTACGCGCTGGCGGCGACGTTGCACCATGTGTTGACGAACCGTGATCCGCGTGAGTATCCGCCGTTTGCGTATCCGCCAGCGCGCACACTGAATCCACAACTCACTCCTGATACAGAAGGTATATTGGCGCACGCCTTGCAGATCAATGTAGCTAATCGCTATCAGAGCGCGGCTGACATGAAGCGCGATATCGACGAGGTCCTGGCAACTCACTTTGGTTCGACTGGCGACACGAGCACCTACATACTTGGTGCGTCGGGACCCATGACCGCACCACGTCCACAACCAAATCCACGTACACCTATACCGCCCAGCGCGCCCATTCCTATCAATCGACCACGTCCAGCACAGCCATCCGCCCCTTATGGAGCGCAAAGGCAGGTTGGCGCTCAGGCACCTTATCCGCCTCCACAGCCAGGAGCGTATGGGCGTCCTCCCGCGCAGCAGAAACAGCGTGGCGGTAACTACCCGACATCAGGTAACGGCATTGGCGTAACGACCGTGAATGGCGAAACGATTGGCATCTCCGATGGTTCCGCTGCCTTCGATACGAGCCGCAGTGATGATGGCTCCCTCAAGAGCCAGGCGGCGACCGCGTTTGCTTCTGGAGATATTGGTACTGCCCAGTCGCTCTGGCATTCTGCAAATAGCAAGGCGACGAATGACGCTGAGCCCTTGATCTACCTGGAGAATCAGCGCGTAAAAACCTCTGGTGTGCCCTCTATCACCCTGATCGTAGGAACAATGCTTACCGGTTCAGGAGACCGGGTACAGGTCGGGCGCGATAATCTGCAAGGAGCTTACATCGCACAAAAGGAATTCAATGCCAATAACGGCGCTTTGCTCGGCGGTGTCGAGGTACGCTTGCTCATAGCGAACTCGGGCAGCAATGATGTCAATGGCGTCAAAGCCGTTGCTAATCAGATTGTACAGGCCGCCCAGAAGGACCAGACGATTGTGGGTGTGATGGGCTGGCCTTATAGCGGCCAGACAGTGAATGCCGTCAATATCCTGGGACCAGCGAAGATTCCAATGGTGTCATCAACCGCTTCGAGCAACCAGCTGAGTGGAGTGTCTCGGTACTTCTTCCGCGTGGCACCACCAGATAAGAGCCAGGCGGCAGTTGGAGCACTCTATGCGAAACAGAAGCTCAATGCCACAAATGTGGCGTTGTTTGAAGATCAGAGCGACGCGTATAGTAGCAGCCTGGCTGATGGGTTCAACCAGCAATTTACTCAGGGTGGCGGAAAAGTCAACGTGGTGAACTACACCAAGGGGAATGTGAATTCAATCTCAGCCGCGATGGGGCAGGCGCTTGCTAGCAATCCGCAGCCAGACTTGATCTACTTTGCTGGCTATTCAAGTGATGTCAATACATTGCTGACGAACCTGCCCAGTAATAGCAATCTGCAGGTACTGGGAGGTGACGCGCTCTACAACCTGGCAGGTTATCCGGGAGTTGGTTCCAAGTTCAATCGCCTGCGCTTTACAGCTTTCTCCTATCCTGATGAGTGGGATGTGTTAAAGAAGAGTGCTCAGACGCCGGCCTTCTACAAGGACTACCCTGCCACCTACAATCCTAACAATAGTCCCGTGCCTAATCCGTACGGTTTCACACGTGCAGCTTACAATGTGGTGCTTGCATATGATGCGACATTAGCACTATTGAATGGAAGTAAGAACGGGCTTGGTGGGCAGAAGCAGGGGCTGACACCCGATAAACTGAAGCAAGGGCTTGCCAGTATTACGGGTGGGCGGGCAATTCAGGGAGCCAGCGGGCAGATTGCCTTTGATCCCAACACTGGCGATCCCGTCAACAAGGCCGTGCTGATCCTATCAGTGAGCCAGGACGGCCACATCCAGATGGAGGCTCTGGGGGCGGGAAATCTGCAGGTTGGCGGCTAAACCGTGATGTGATTAAAATAATGTAGGGGCGCGATGCAGTTGTAGGGGCGCGATGCAGTTGTAGGGGCGCGATGCAGTTGTAGGGGCGCGATGCAGTTGTAGGGGCGCGATTTATAAGCCCGCAAACATTGATATATCGGTTCGTGGATATTGATATATCGGTCTGCG
>WNFY01005209.1_pt1 | contig 14445 bp, 7 predicted proteins | sample 5400091 | NCBI WGS metagenome assembly WNFY01 (sample SAMN13153364, study PRJNA577476) | soil metagenome | isolation source: 60 cm soil or saprolite under grassland replicate 1 | place: USA:California | collected 2016-06-15 | reverse complement strand
CTCACGGCACCATTTAAAATGGCACGCATATCGAGCGGCTTGGCAATAAACCATCTTGTAGCGCCAACCATTTGCATCGTTTTTATCAGGAACCGATTGCTGAACATTGCCAGCCGAATAGTATTGTCAATAAGAATGATCACCATCACTGCAATAAGAATAGCAACGATAGCAAGGCCAACGCCGATATTCCTGAAATTTTTCATCATTGAGCTCACTACTGCCTTTGGAAATTTTACTTCATCTACATTGGGATTTTGTGCAATATCCGCTTGTATGCCGTTGAGTTGTATAGAGTCCACGTATTCATTTTTCAACGTAAAATCAATACTGGGAGGCAGTAAGCTATTATCAATAAATTCAGTGAAATCCTCACCGCCACTTTGCAGCCATTCTTTTTTCGCGGTTTCTTTATCGGTGTACTTTATATTTTTTGTGTACGGCTTCGAAGCAATATAATTCTGAAGATTGATACGTGAGCTGTCTTTAATATTTTGTTTCAGGAATACATGGACTTCTACGCTTTCCTTGATGTTTTGTATAAGCTTGCGAGAATTAATAGTAATAAGCCCGATAATTCCAAACAGGCATAATACGATGGTTACTCCAAGGATAGCCATGAAATAAGAAGGTTTTCCGCGTTTGATGGATGCTTTTCCAGCCTGGCTCATGATACTGAATTTTGAATTTAGAGGTTGGCAAAAATAACAGATTTAAAGATTTAAGGGTGCAATCCGTATTTTTGTCACTCCCAAAAACGATGGTTTTGATTTTATATTGCCGGAAGTTTGCTATGGATTTGAAAGACGAATTTATTTAAATCTTCTTTCACATCTCTGCTGATCTTCCGTTCCCGCAAGACGGGACACTTCAGCGCTAACAATTCTGCTGAGCATATCAATCCCGCCAAGGGCGGGCCGAATAGCGATATGGAAGTACAAGTGAGTGACACAACAGGTGTTGAGGAGAATTAATGAAGCCGGGAACGTAAAAAATTAAGAATTCAGAAATAAACATGGAGTATAAATTTCAGAATATTGAAAAAAAATGGCAACAGTGGTGGAAGGAAAACAATATTTATAAAGTAAACAATGATTCGCCAAAGCCAAAAAGTTATGTGCTGGATATGTTTCCTTATCCAAGTGGCGCGGGGCTGCATGTAGGGCATCCTTTAGGGTACATTGCCAGTGATATTTATGCGCGTTATAAACGGCTGAAGGGTTACAATGTGCTGCACCCGATGGGATTTGATGCATTTGGTTTGCCGGCGGAACAGTATGCAATCGATCATGGAATTCATCCCGCAATTTCGACCGAGAATAACATAAATAATTTCCGAAAGCAACTGGATAATATCGGTTTTTGTTTTGACTGGAGCCGCGAAGTAAGAACCTGTGACCCGAAGTATTATAAATGGACTCAGTGGATTTTTCTTCAAATTTTTGAAAGCTGGTTCAATCGGCATGCGCAAAAAGCTGAACGTATTGAAACACTCAGGAAAATATTTGAGAAAGAAGGCAACATTCAACATGAATTTCCGAATGAAAAATACCAGCTTCCTTCGGGTGCATCACAGTTTACTGCCGATGATTGGCAGCTGTTTGATGACAGATTAAGGCAGGAAGTGCTGATGCAATATCGTCTTGCCTATCTGGCTTATACTGAAGTAAACTGGTGTGAAGCATTAGGAACTGTTTTGGCAAATGATGAGGTGATCAATGGAGTAAGTTATCGGGGTGGCTTTCCTGTTGTGAAAAAGAAAATGAGGCAATGGAGCCTTCGAATTACTGAATATGCAGAACGCTTGCTGAAAGGTCTTGAAGAAGTTGATTTCAGCGAGTCGATGAAAGATATTCAGCGTAACTGGATTGGGAAATCATCCGGTGCTGAAATTTCGTTTCGCCTCACCCCCAACCCCTCTCCTCTCGGAGAGGGGAGAAGTGGCCTCACTTCGAAGGCCTCTCCTCATGCAGAAGAAAACGACAAATTCTCCGGTCATTTTTTTAAAACGACCGATAATAGTTATTGGGAAACGTTAAAGAAATATGGCAGAGAAAATAGAAAAAAACCAACTGAAGCAGAAAATATTTTGTGGCAACGAATTCGCAATAATCAGTTAGGAGTGAAGGTCAGAAGGCAACATTCCGTCCACGGTTTCATAGTTGATTTTGCCATACTCGAATCTAAACTTGTCATTGAAATTGATGGCGATTATCATAATCAGCCGGATCAAAAAAAATATGATGAGTCCAGAACCAATTTTTTAAAAGAGTTTGATCTGGATCTGTTACGCTTCACCAATGAAGAAGTGATTAACAATACTGAATTGGTGATTAGCAAAATAACAGCAGAAATAAAAGAACGAGAGCAAAATAAAAAATCTATAGCTGGGCTTCCTCTTCTCCACGAGGAGAAGGGGTCAGGGGATGAGGCGGTAATAAAAGTATATACAACCCGTCCAGATACCATCTTTGGTGTTGACTTCATGGTACTAGCCCCCGAGCATGAACTGGTAAAACAAATTACTGCCGGATCACATTCAGCGGAAATGGAAAAATATCTGCTGTATGTACAAGGGAGAAGCGAAGTAGAGAGAATGGCGGAGGTTAAAAAAATTACAGGATGTTTCACCGGGGCTTATGCAGTCCATCCCTTCAGTAAAAAAGAATTACAAACATCATTGGTGATTATTATAATGGTGAAGAAGCCAATGCCACAAAAGATGCCATTTTACAGAATAGTGATTTTTTAAATGGCATAGTAATGAAAAATGCGATTGAAGTGGTGATCAGAAAATTGGAGGAGCGGGGAATCGGCGAGAGAAAAGTGAATTATAAGATGCGTGACGCTGGTTGGAGCCGTCAGCGCTATTGGGGTGAACCCTTTCCAGTAATATTCAGAGATGATGTTCCTTACGCAATGGATGAAAGAGATCTTCCATTGGAATTGCCGCCCCTTGATGACTTCAGATCGGCCGGAACCGGTGAGGGCCCGCTGGCTAATGTAAAAGATTGGGTGCAGATTAATGAACATGAAAAAAGAGATACGAATACAATGCCTACGCATGCCGGAGCTGCCTGGTATTTTCTTCGATACATGGATCCGCACAATGACAAGGTTTTTGCTGCTAAAATAAATCTTGATTACTGGGGGCAGGTAGATGTATATATCGGCGGAGCCGAGCATGCCGTGGCTCATTTGCTTTATTCCCGATTATGGATAAAAGTTTTATATGATCTTGGATATTTAGGTTTCGATGAACCTTTTAGAAAATTAATTAACCAGGGGAAAATAACCGGCGATTCAAGATTTGTATATCGCATTCGTAATAAAAATATGTTCGTATCGGCTGGGTTAAAAGATCAATATGAAACAGATCCCTTACACGTGGATGTAAATATTGTGGATGGATTGGAATTGGATATAGATGCATTCAGGAATTGGAAACCTGATTTTGCCGACGCAGAATTCATTTTAGAGAATGGGAAATATATCTGCGGATCTGCCATCGAAAAGATGAGCAAGTCTTATTTCAATGTCATCAACCCTGATACCGTGGTAGAAAAATATGGTGCGGATACATTTCGCATGTACGAAATGTTTTTGGGTCCGCTTGAAGCTTCAAAACCCTGGGATATCAAAGGGATTGAAGGAGTTCATCGTTTCTTGAAAAAATTCTGGCGTTTGTTTGTGGATGAAGACAAGGGATCGATTGTAACGGATGAACAGTCAACGAATGAAGAATTGAAAATTCTTCATAAAGCGATTAAAAAAATTGAAGAAGATACTGAACGCTTTTCCTTTAATACTGGTGTGAGTAGCTTTATGATTGCCACCAATGAGTTAAGCGATTTACGATGTCACAAACGTTCCATTCTCGAACCATTAGTGATCTTACTTGCTCCCTATGCACCCCATATTTCAGAAGAGCTTTGGCATTTGCTGGGACATACAAGTTCTATTGTAGATGGTGACTTTCCAATGTTTGAAGAAAAATACGTAAAAGAATCATCCAAGACTTACCCTGTGGCCATCAATGGTAAAACAAGAACTGAACTAACTATCGCACTCGATGCAACCCAGCAACAGGTAGAAGAAATTGTTTTGGCAAACGACATTGTAAAGAAATGGATGGAGGGAAAACCACCGAAGAAGGTGATCTATGTAAAGAACAGAATGGTGAATGTGGTGGTGTAGCCCATCCCGTGGTGATGAAGCATTAGTCATGTGTGCATGTTACTGCTTCCCTTCGGGCGGCTTGGAGTGCGCTGCTTTCTTCAACCTGATCATTGCACTGCTGTTTTCTGTACTTGCCAGTTGTGCATCATATTTCTTTTCACCGACTACGGCAACCATGTAAGAGGTATTGGGTGGAATAGCTCCGAGGTTTTCCGCTACCATGATAAGCTCATTGCTCTCGGGCAGTTCACTCACTGCTAATTTTACCACATAGGCTTTTTCTGTAAGGCGGATATGTTCAAAAATAAGTTTACCGTTCAAAAAAAGTGAGATAGAATCACCATCAATTTCTGCATTATCATAAAAACGTAATTCAATTGAATCAGCCGTTAATGGGATCTCTTTTGAAAAAACTTTTTCACGGCTCGTGAATTTTTGTTCTATAGTCGGTGGAGTGATCTTTGTTTCAATCCTACTTTCTTGTTTGGCGATGGGTACCGTTACAATTTCGTTTTTAATTCCAATAGAATCCTTTCTGCCAGGTTCTTCATTTTTTGCAACAGGCGAGAGAATAGCTTTCTGTTTTTCTTCTGTAGCTGTTTCACCGGGTTTGTTCAGGACATCGGGTTGTTGGGCGATGGATGAAACACTATCGATAATATCGGGATCATTTGCCCCTTCAGTGTAATTTTTAATAACGAAATCCCATTCATCTTTAAATAGTGTAGTTTGTGTTTTATCAAGATGAACATCTCCTTCAGGTTTTTTTTGGTTTTCTTCCGCGTACATTTTACCGTCAAGCATCATTACTCCAGGTCCAGGGCAATTAAAATCGGCTTTTGATGCTCCTCGTTTTTTGCGTGGAAAAAGATTTAGCCCTTTCGTTTTGTCTTCAATTAATTGATCATCCCACCATACAACGCTGTTATCAGTTTCGTCAAAATATCCTTTAATAATATAGCGTCGATAACGGGAGGCTGACTCGTAATAGTAAGAAGTACCTGTAATACTATCACCGGTTTGAATCATTTTTACTTCAACTTTCTGATTATCTATTTTTCCATGCCATATTCCTGTGATCATTTGTGCCTGTGAGCAATAAAATAACAAAAGGGAACAAAAGAAAATAGTTAATCGGAGCAGGGTGTTTTTTTCAGGGTGCATCAGGTTAACAATTCAATTAATATAACGTTTTAGTGAGTCCTTTATTTCAGGAAAACTCCTAAGGAAAATCCATTTTCAAGTCATTCCTAAGCCTAAAAATATCTTAAAAAAATAGCCTCACATTCGTGTAAGGCTATTTCAAATTTATTGTATTATTAAAAGCTTTTTTTGTCCTTATTATTTTTTATTGCTTCCTCCATTTCTTTTACGGCTCGCTCTAATTGCGGATCTTTTCCACTTAATATGGACTTGAAATCATTGGGCACTTTGATATCAGGTTCCAGTTGCATATTTTCTGTTGGTCTTCCTTCCTTGCCGATAGTTGCAACCATTGGTATACCGAATACCAATGTGGGATCAATTTGTGTTTCCCACCATACTGCCGTTCCTGTACCCGGCACAGGCATACCGATTAATTTTCCAATAGCTAAACTATGATAAGCATAGGGAAAAAGAAATGCATCAGAGTAATTGCTTTCACTCATTAAAACAGTGGATGGACCAACCCATTTATTTCGCGGTTCACCTGATGTGGGTGTTACTCCCTGAGGTGAAAAATTGAGATAATTTTTACCGCTTAAAAATGTAACAAGATCATCATGTAGCCAACCACCACCATTAAAACGTGTATCAACGATCAATGCCTCTTTTCCTGCTGCCTTGCCAAGCACATCTTCATAAACAGTCCGGTAACTGCCATCATTCATTCCCTGAATATGGACATACCCAATTTTACCACCAGACATTTCATCCACTTTTTTACGATTATTTCTTACCCAGCGATCATACAATAATCCTTGTTCTTCAGGTTGTGTAATCGGCTTGGTAGTTTCATCCCATCTTGTTTTTGTTTCGGGATCGTATAAGCTAAGCAATACATTCTTTCCTGATTTGCGATTTAATAACCTTGCCCAGTCCATATTTTCTTTAATTGCTTCGCCATCTATTTTTTCAATCACTACTCCTTTTTTAATCTTTGTTTTTGCATTGGTGAATGGGCCGCCTTCCAACACTTCCATCACTTTTACTCCATCCCCATCATACATTTCATCATAAAGCAAACCGAGGCAAGCTGTAGCATCTGTATTTTCCTGGGGTCTTGCATAACGACCACCTGTATGAGAGGCATTCAATTCCCCTAAAAACTCACTTAGTAATTCCTGGAAATCATAATTATTGTTGATGTGAGGAAGAAACTTTGCATATACCTCATGATAATCATCCCAATCCACACCTTGCAATTTGGGATCAAAGAATTTCTTTTTTACCTGTCTCCATGCATGATCAAAAATATATGACCTTTCTGCGGCCGACTGTAAAACCATTTCCCCATTCACAGTCACCGGTGTTATCTTGCCGCTTTCGGCATCTACTTTCACAATTTTCCCATCGCTGACTACAAACAGACTTTTTCCATCCTTTGAGATATCCATGCCCGCCGGGCCACCATCAAGTTTTGCTACAAGCTTTGTTTCTTTTGTACGCGGATTTGTCATCCACAGATCATAACCTTTTTCCATTCTTGCTGCAAAGAATAATTTATCTCCATCGCTATTCAATGAATAATCAGAAATATTTCCGGAATTGATTGTAAGACGAAGCTTGCGATTGTCAAGCCCGGCAAATTGCGGTTCCCAATTTTTATTAGGAGGTGTAATTTTTATACTGGTATCTTTCTTAGCGTCTTCTTTATCTTTATCTTCTGTCTCTTTTAATAAAGAAAACTCTTCTTTTGTAAGTTTGAAACGATCATAGGCATCCTGGTCAAAGAACATAGCATAGATATCTACTTCTCTTGCTCCCTGGAAGGCTAATGGTTTTTTTCCGTCACGATCAGTTGTCCATAATAAAGCCTTACCGCCAAATGCCCATTTAGCAGCCCCATCAAAAAAACCACTTTGAGTGAGATTCTTTCTTTCACCGGAACCATCAGCTTTCATTACGGCAACTTCAGAAGAGCCCCAGCGGCCTTCATTCGAATTAAAAGCAAGCCATTTACCATCGGGAGACCATGTGTAGTACTGATCGCCATCTGCATATGAAAAATTAATGCCTTTAGGAATAATCGTGCGGCTTTTCTTCGAGGCGATGTTATATACTTTCAAAATATTTCTTTCGTCGAGATAGGCAATTTCTTTTCCATCGGGTGAAACCTTTGGTTGGAATTCATCATCATCAGTTGCTATCAATGGTTCTTCTTTTACCACTGTCGATGCATAGAAGTATGGCTCTTCTTTCCTGTCAATATAGGCTCTGTAAATATCCCAGCTATTACCTCTTTCAGTTGCATAATAAAGAGAGCGGCCATCAGGACTAAATTCAACAGTGCGCTCCTGCTGGGGCGTATTGGTAATGCGTTTTGTAAGTCCACCTTCCACAGATGTTACGAACACTTCGCCGCGCACAACAAAGGCAATTTCTTTACCGTTTGGCGAAAGCGCTGTTTGCGTGACTCCCGTGTTGACAGGTAGAATTTTTTCTTCATTGGTTCTGCTATCTGTATTGATTTGAATATTGACTTTTAGCGGAGAACCGTTTTCTTTCATAGTATAAATCTCTCCTTCATTCGTAAAGCAAAAAGTTCCATCATTGGTGCGACTCAAAAACCGAACGGGATTGTTTTTGAATTTGGAAAGTTGTGTCGTATTGCTTTGGCCACCAATCGTCGCCTTGTAAATATTTTGTGCGCCTCCATCTTTTTCACTCAAATAATAAAATGTGTTATCATCACTTCCCCATACCGGTTCACGGTCTTCACCCTCAAATGATGAAACCTGGATGTATTCATCTTTCCTTATATCATACACCCAAATATCTCTTGTTACTGCAGACGTATGGTGTTTGCGATAAGCATCTTCGTAACCTTTCCTATCCTGGAAAATAATTTTATCACCCTTGCTGTTGAAATGAGCAAATTCAGAACCCGCAGAGAGGAACATTACAGATCGGCCGCCTTCTACAGGTACTTTATATAATTTCTGAAATAAACCTCTTTGTGGAAATCTCGCACTGGTGTAAATATCATTGCGCGTTGTTCCAAACAGAACATATTTACCATCAGGTGTAAAATCATAAGGGAGGTCGGTTGCTGAATGATAAGTGAGACGTTTTGCCTCACCACCATTTGCAGGCATGATGTACACATCAAAATTTCCATAGCGGTCACTGGCAAAGGCAAGCCATTTACCATCCCGACTAAAAACGGGCATATAATCATAGGCCTCATGAAGAGTGAGAGGTATGGCATCACCCCCACTGCTGGCAACTTTGTATAAATCGCCTTTATAGCTAAATACAATTGTTTTTCCATCTGGAGAAATTGCGGGATACCGCAACCACAAAGGGCTATTTTGTGCTGCAAGTTGCAGCGTTACAGTCAATGCAACTGCCAACGGCAATAAAACTTTCTTCATAACCTTGAGTTTGAGGGGCACTAAAGTTAAGGACATTGAAGATGAGATAGCAACCGTTTATAAATGTTTTATGACGTCATTCAATGATTTCCAGATTAGAATTTCATTTGAAGTAAAAAAACTTATCGTGATTTGATGTTATTGAAAATAGCCGTGGGACTATTGCTGATAATTACAGATAGCAGGCAAAATTTTAGAATTTCAACACATCATAAAAACATGTGATCTTATCTTTTACTTTCTTCCAGCAAATAATCTTTTCTTTTTAATTCAAAATTTCGTCCGAGGTAAAGTTTCCTTACTTGTTCGTCTTCGGCCAGCTCTTCTGCCGTTCCCTGTTTAAAAATTTTTCCCTCGATTAATAAGTATGCCCTGTCGCAGATAGAAAGAGTCTCTGTCACATTATGATCCGTGATAAGAATGCCGATGTTCTTGTATTTTAACCTGGCCACAATAGATTGAATGTCCTCTACAGCAATCGGGTCAATGCCGGCAAAAGGCTCATCTAATAAAATAAACTTTGGGTCAACTGCCAGGGCTCTTGCAATTTCTGTTCTACGTCTTTCGCCTCCACTTAAAAGGTCTCCATTGTTTTTACGCACGTGATGGAGATGAAATTCATCCAATAGTGTTTCCAGTTTTTGCTTTTGTTCCGTTTTGCTAAGGCCAGACATTTCAAGCACAGCAACAATATTGTCTTCTACGCTTAGCTTTCTGAAAACTGATGCTTCCTGTGGAAGATAACCTATTCCCATTCTTGCACGTTTATACATTGGAAGTTTGGTAATGTTTTCATCGTTAAGGAATACGTCCCCCTCATCAGGTTTTATTAGTCCAACAACCTGGTAAAATGTTGTGGTTTTGCCGGCACCATTAGGGCCTAGCAAGCCGACGATCTCTCCCTGCTTTACTTCAATAGAAACATGATTTACCACAGTGCGGCTGCGATAACGTTTTACAAGGTCTTTTGTAGAAATGGTTATGCTCAATCAAAGGGATTTGCGCAAAAATACCAGAACTAATGTTATTGATTTGGAAATTTTGAGAAAGAAGATTGTGCAGGAGAAAGGACATTGTATGTTGCGTTTCTACAAATCCTCCTGGCTGGCTCTTTTCAATAGTTCTTTTTCCTCTTCTGTTAAATGACTATAGCCTTTCTGGTTGATCTTATCCAATATCTCATCGATTTTTTGCTGAGTAAGATTTGGTGTTTTTGTGTAAGGTTGAGTACCTGCTTTGTAAAATAATTCTTGTTTTACTTTTCTTCTTTTTGCAGGTTTGTCGGGATTAAAAAGATTATTGACCCAATCATAGACATTGTTCATCCATTCGCTTCCATCATAACCTCTTCGCAAAGTATAAATAAAAAGAAAACCCGCAAATGCGCCGGCGAGATGTGCGATATGACCGCCGGAATTGCTGCCGGGTATTGTGGCAAGATCAATTATTAAAAATATCATGGTGAGCACCCATAATGGTATGCCGCCGTTGAGCATGGGAAAGATTCTGTAACCTGGGGCGATCATTGTTGTAGCTATTGCAATAGCCATTATTCCTGCAGAGGCTCCTAAAGCCGGCGCGGTGCTGTCCTTGAATGCGGGAATGAAAGTAAATGCAAGAAGAAAGGCGATACCCCCCGCAACTCCTCCGTAAATAAAAACAGAAACGATTTTTCTATTCCCGGTTAGGTCCTGCATGATGTAGCCAAATGCCCAAAGCCAAAGCATATTACTTATGATGTGCCAGACATCCTCATGATAAAACATTTGAGTAATAAGCGTCCAGGGTTTTCTTACAAATTCGTGGAAGCTGGCAGGGATTGCAAGATTTTTTGTGAAGTCAATGTAATAATTAGCCTTGGCAACCTCCTGTTCATAACTAAAAAAGTAAAGAACATAGATAAATTTAAACAACACAAAGACTACCAGGTTAATAGCAATCAACATTACTAAAGCGTTTCCATCCTGACCCAGGGACAAACGGCGCTTGTATTCTTTTTCGTAATAGCTCATTCTCGTTTCTGGTCCTTCGTTTTTGTTGGAATAAGTACTGGTCTTTGTTGGCTGCACGTTAGCTTTTGTTACCCGCGACGAACAACCAATGACCAGCAACTAATATAACGTTCGGCGATTGGTTTTGTTCCAAATAAATACAATAATAAAGCCAGTAATGGCACCTCCAAGATGCGCAAAATGTGCAACGTTATCGCCCACTACTCCTAGTCCTCCAAAAAGATCATAGGCCACATATCCCAACACAAGCCACTTAGCTTTGATTGGGAATGGAATAGGAATCAAAAATAATTCTGTGTTTGGAAATAAATAGGCGAAGGCTGCCATGATACCCATAATTGCACCTGACGCGCCTAAAGCAGGTGCTAATGCGCCCCTGTATTTCATGACCTCTGTCTGGTTACCTATTTGGACCGCTTGCCATAATTGTTCAGCTCTAAAATATTGCACGCCCAGGTGCAAGGTGGCAGCACCTAATCCGCAGGCTATATAAAAAAGTAAAAACCTTTTTGGGCCCCATATATTTTCCAAAACTCTTCCAAACATCCAAAGCACAAGCATGTTGAATATTATATGGAAAAACATCGTGGGGGAATGAGAAAACATGTGGGTAAATATCTGGAAGGGATGAAATCCATAATAAGATTCTTCGGAAGAGGCCATGTACTTTTCTAATCCGTGCGGCAGGATAGGATACAACATGAATCGCTCTGTTAGATCATTAATCGTTAATTGTCCAATAAAAATCAAAGCATTAATAATAATGAGATTCTTAACTACGGGAGGGAAACCGCTTGGTCTGTGAAATCTGAAATCACTCATTGGGTAAAGTTAATAGTTCTGTTTAAAGCAAATGAGAAGAATCGGATTGGATTCATTGTTAAAATTCATTTCAATTTTAATTGCACCACATTTTCAATATGGTGTGTATGTGGAAACATGTCTACAGGCTGAATTTTTGTAACGCCATATTTTCCACCAAGCATATTTAGATCCCTGGCCTGTGTCGCCGGATTGCAACTAACATATACTATAATAGGAGATGCTATTTCAAGAATTTTTCTCACAAGTTTTTCGTGCAGGCCAGCTCGCGGAGGGTCAGTGATAATGACATCTGGTTCGCCGTGGTGCTTAAAAAAATCGTCATTACATATCTCGGTCACATCGCCGGTATAAAATTCCGCTGACTGAGAAAGATTATTCAGTGCTGCGTTTTCCCTTGCATCTTTAACAGCTTCATCAATCATTTCAACACCAATAATTTTTTTTGCCTGCCTGCTTAGAAAAATCCCGATGCTGCCTGTGCCGCAATAAAGATCATAGACAGTTTCATTGCCGGTGAGTTCTGAAAATTCTTTTGCAATGTTGTACAAGCGTTCACCTTGCCGTGTATTGGTTTGAAAAAAGGATTTTGGACTTACCTTAAATTGAAACTCTTCTCCACCGGATCCTGTGGACATTTTTTCAATGACCTGGCCTTTGCCATAATAAATGATTGGTTCAAGATCATTCAAACTGTCATTCCATTTTGTATTTATTGTGTAAAGCAGCGTTGTTATTTGCGGAAATTTTTCTAATATAAAATCTGACAAGCCTTTTATTTTTTCTTTATCATTATAACCAAACACAATATTTACCATTATTTCTCCGGTTGTGCAAATGCGTAATTGAAGGTTTCTCAAAAAACCCGTGTGCTTCCTTATATCATAAAACGAATAGTTGTTTTTTTTTGAAAACTCTTTTATCGCAAGCCTTATTGCATTCGTAGGTTCGTGCTGTAACCAGCAGGTTTTAATATCAATTACTTTGTCAAAAATTCCTTTGGCATGAAAACCAACTACATCCGCTTCAGGGGAAATAGAGGGGTTGGATAATTCTGATTTTAGAAGAAATCGACGGTTGCTAAAAGTATATTCTAACTTATTGCGATAAAACTTTGTTTCATTGGCCCCTATTATTGGTAATATTGGTGGCAGATCTATTTTCCCAATCCGCCGCAAAGTTTCTTCTATTTGTTTTTGCTTATATTCTAATTGTTTTTCATAAGGAAGCATCTGCCATTGGCAACCACCGCAAACTCCAAAATGAGAGCAGAATGGTTCAACCCTGTCCTTGGAATATTTATGAAAATGAATCGCCGTCCCTTCCGCCCAATCTTTCTTGTTTCTCAATAGCCTTACATCCACCACATCGCCGGGTACTGCGTTTTCAACAAAAATCACCTTGCCCTCGGCTTTTGCCAGCGATTTCCCTTCAGCTGCATAATCAAGCACTTCTAGTTTTTCTAAAACGGTATTTCTTTTTTTTCTCACGCCGCAAAATTACATTTAAGGTCTGAAGGGGTTTAAGAGTTAAAGATCTGTGCGCCAATAGCCAAAAACCCTCCGATTATGTACACTAAACATTAGCCTCTAAACGTTAAACTGCTTCGTCTCATTAACAAGCTTTAAACTTCTAAAACTATTAAACCTTTCAACCTTTTAATATCTTTACCGCCTATTCAAGCCTCATGAAACAAATTGTATTTTTTTCTGTTTTGTTGATTTCGAGTTTTTCTTTTGCGCAATCTGAGGCATCCAACGAACAGCCGGGCTACGAGATCAGGGTAAGTTTCAAGCCTTTTAAAAATCAATACATTTATTTAGGTCACTACGAAGGCAAACAATTGCCAATAATAGACTCGGTGATACTAAATGACAAAGGTGAAGCCATCTTTAAAGGATCAAAAAAATTGGGGGCAGGCGTATATCTTATCGGCTATCCTAACAAAATGGGATTTATTGAATTCCTTTTAGGCAAGGACCAGCGTTTTTCCGTAAAAGCGGATACAGCCGATTTGAAAAATATTAGCTACAGAAATTCCCCCGAGAACGATCTTTTCAATAGCTATCAACGTTTCATGTCTTCAAATGGAAAGAAGATCGACAGTACCCAAAAGCTGTTGGCATCAGCAAAAAATAAAAAAGATTCAACCAAATTAAATGACATCATAGTAAAAACAAATAAAGCGATAAGAGAGTACAGGCTTAATGTGATTAAGAAAAATCCTGATGCCACACTTTCATTTCTGCTAAACCTGCTGAAGGAACCCGAAGTGCCACCTGCATCGCAACATCCGGCGGGCAAATATGATTCAGTTTACGCGTATCAATATTTCAAATCTCATTTTTGGGATGGGATTAATTTTTATGATGATCGACTGATACGTACTCCAATTATTGAAAACAAGATTGACAAATATTTTGAACAATTGGTTTATCCTAATGCCGATTCTGTAAATAAAGAAATAGACTGGATGTTAGGTTATGCAAGTGTTAACCCCGAGAATGAAAAATTTCTTTTGTTGAAGTTTGTGAATCGCTATCTGACTATGAAGTATATGTGGGAAGATGCCGTGTTTGTTCATCTATATGAAAAGTATTTTGCACAAAAAACATATCCCTGGCTTACGGAAAAAGGCATGAAAACCATACAGGACAGGGCATACAACCTGATGGCAAATATTCTTGGCAACGCGGCGCCAGATATAGATTTGCCTGATACAACGGGGAAAAATATCACGTTGTATAATTTGAACTCTCCATATACGCTAGTTGTCATCTGGGATCCTACCTGCGGTCATTGCAAAGAAATTGTACCTAAGGTGGATTCTTTATATGAATCCAAATGGAGAGCAC
>WNFY01007968.1_pt1 | contig 14449 bp, 20 predicted proteins | sample 5400091 | NCBI WGS metagenome assembly WNFY01 (sample SAMN13153364, study PRJNA577476) | soil metagenome | isolation source: 60 cm soil or saprolite under grassland replicate 1 | place: USA:California | collected 2016-06-15 | reverse complement strand
CGCTGCTCTGTGTACCGCTCTATCTCTTTTTCGTCGCTCCAGTCCCTTTCAGCCGGGTTTTCGCGCCGGGGCATGAGTTCAAGGTCTACCACAGTCCGGGATTTCATTGGGACACATGGGCGATAGCGGGACTCCTAACTGTTGCGTTTACGACATATTTCTGCCTTCGTGCCCTCGCTGCTGGCCGGAAACAAATCGCGGAATAAGGATAGTCACCGTCAAATCGACTTTTTCAGCATCCTGCTGGAGGCGCCCAGGTGTCGTTGGAACATGTGGACGATGTGGCAGTTCATTTTGCCGACGGCTCGGCATTCCCTCGAACAAGCGAAAAGCGCGCTCTTGCAAAACCCGCGGCGTTTCGCCGCATAGCATGGTGCTGATCATAACAGGAGGCAGAACAGACCTCGATCCTTCCGCACAGGTCTGCCGGCACAATGGGGCATGCGTGGGCGTCTATCGGCGTCTATTGAGGTTACATCCCGTAGGCAGGAGATAGCTGGATGTACGCGACCGGCACTTCCCTGCGGCGGACGTAGACCGTTAAATCGGGGAAGCCGTCATAGCGTTGGTAGGTATTGGTTCTGGCGATATACGCGCCTACCAGGCCCATGTGCGTGTAGTCATTCTTGAGAAAGATGAGCAGATCTGGGTCCGCTTTTTGGAAGGCGAGAAGGAATTGAGGTGTTCGATCGGGGGAGTAGAGATTCCCTTCATCCCAGAGCAGTGGCATTCCTGTTATTAACGGTTTATTGAAAACGGCGTATTCGAACTCCATGCGCGGCCCGAAGAAGACACTTTGTGTCGGGGTGATTGCCAAAACCTGTTGAGTTTCCGCTATGACCCTTTGCAGGCGAGGGCCGGCTTCCAGCCCGGAGAAAAAGCCGCCCCGGATAGTGCGGGTAGGAAGTGGCTCGTAGAAAATTCCCAGACCAATGCTGAGAATTCTTAAATGGATAAAGGCGGAAAAACCCGCAGTTACTGTGCAGATTGTAAGTATGGTTACGAGCAGAGCTCTACGGGTGGTATCCACATGCCTGTCCTCCCACGGTCCAAGGCAGAGGAGCGCGGTCGCGATGGTCAGGATGCTGAGGTCGCTGTACTTCCATTCGGCATTGGTACAAAGCATCTCCACGCAGGCCAGCGCCGCAACCACGGAGACGAAATACCATCGCCAAAACTTGGGCTCCCATTGCCGGAGCGCGATGAACAGAGCTATCAGGAAGCCGGAGAGATTGAGGAAAATGAAACATAGCTGGGAGTAAAGTGCGGCCCGTCCCATGTATTCGAGGAATGCCCGGAACGGTGCGAACCGCAGGGGATTACCACGAAGTTTGCTGACCTCTGCATACGAATGAAGGATGGAAAAGGGCGGCATCTGCGCGAAATGGCAGACCAGCAAGGCGAGTCCAAGCGCAGCTATACAGGCGGAGAGCGTCTTGGCGAGCCGTACATGATCGCGCGTGATGATTAGTGGAACCACCGCGAGACAGGCGATTGCGCCATTAGGTTTGGAGGTCAGTACCATTGCGAGCGACAGGGCCAGACTGATGCACGGCAGAGACGGCACTGGCTCCCGCAGACAAGCCAAGACCGAGAGCAAAAGCAACGCAACTGCAATGTAGAGCGTGTTGTTGTACCACCAGAAAGGAATCGCCACCATGGCGGTCATCTCCAGGCAGAGCGTAATTGCCAGCGCCCAGTGGCTCGGAATGGCCGCGCATCGCAGGAGCGCAAAGCTCCACACTGAAGAGATGGCGGCGAAGATCGCCGTCAGCACAACCAGAGAAGCCCAGTGCAGCCCGAGAAGCATTACGGTTGCCCGAATGCCGGCCATGAAAAGCGGCGGCATAGAGCACTGAAAATCCACGAATGGCCTGAGGCCCCTGGCATAGTAACTCGCTGCATGCACGACTAAGCCTTCGTCGAAACCGCCGAACTGATGCAATCCCAGCTTGTAGACGGAGGCAAAGATCAGAGCACTAGCGGGGATAATGAGGCCGGGATGTTGCAGGAAGCGGTGCCACTGCCAATGTTTGCAGAGGCCGAAATAATACAAGGCGATTAGCGCAGCCGAGGTGCTGATAATGAATTCAAACTCGGCGACTAAATCCATCGGTGGGCCCGTGATAAGAAAATACAGAGCGGCCAGCGCGGCAAGGCAGGCAGTGCCCACCAGAAACAGCAAACCGGACGCAGCGAATGATCTTGGCGCTTTTCGCAGAGCCTCCGTTTCGGATTTCAGCTTCAGTGCTTCAGGCTGAGGGGCTGGGCCTCCGGTGAATTTCATAGCCAAATCATACCGTGGATTCGGAGGGCTACGCCAGAGAAACCGGGATGGACAGGGGCGGAGTTCTCGTTACATTTATGCGAAACTCAAAAGGGCGCTTGCGCTTTGTACTTGCCTAACGTGTGATTGACTTTATTTCGGGCACATTCGACGCGCAACGCACGTTACCACTTTCCTCGCTAGCCTGCTCGCTCACGGGATCGCACACTACTTGCCCGAGAAGCACCGCTCCGCTGTTGACATTCCTGGCCTGCGAGGAGATCTTTGGGCTGGGCAGGGAAGCTGGAACCCGACTTCGCCTTGCTGAGATGAACCAGATCGACTTCTTGCGCGACCGCTACCCGGACCACGTCATCGGATTCTCGACGCACGAATACAACGACTGGACCAGCTCGATGCTGGTGGCCTACGCCAAGGGCGCGCGCACCTTCGAGCGGCACGTGGACATCGAGGGAGACGGAGTGAAGGTCTCGCCCTACTGCTCGCTTCCCGACCAAGGTCGACCAGTAGTTCAAGGCCTTTCACAAGGCCAAGGCAATGTGCGGAGCTCCAGGCACGCAGAGGCGTCTTTTACCACGCAAAGAGGTCGAATACCTGGACGCATTGGTGCGCGGCGTGTATGGGAAAACAGACCTGCCGGAGGGCCATATATTGAGCGACGACGATGTGTACCTGGCGATCCCGCTGCAAAAGGGCCAGATCTCCTGCCGCGAACTGATGCGCGGAGGGGTCCTGCTAAAACCAATCAAAAAAGATGAGCCGATTCAGATTGACGCCATCGACAGTCCCTATGCCAGCATCGCTTCGTGTATCGGAAGTCACTGGCTCGATTCCCCGGCCATAGATCGTGGCCTTTAGCGGGAAATGGCCAGTAGGGGCGTGCCGCACTAATTTCGCCGACATGCAGCCAACGCTACCCCGCGGCGATGCTTTGTAGTACCGTGATGATGCACGGCTCTCGATGCGCGATCGCAGAACCATTAAATTCCGCCGATGACGTGCACCTGCTTTCCATGATTCCTCCCGGCGACCAACCCGCAAGCTGCGTCGAAACCGCTGTCGGCCGGCCCGAGGCCCTGCCTCTGTGTGTCGATCTCGATGGCACGCTGATCCACGGCGATCTGCTGTGGGAGTGCGTTGTTCTGCTGCTCAAGAAAAATCCATTCTGCCTACTGTTGGCGCCTTGGTGGTTTATCCGCGGCGGGCGGGCCAATGTGAAGCGCCGGTTGGCGCAGCGCGCCTCGCCTGAGCCCGGCAACATTGTCTTCAATCGGGAACTGCTTGAATTCCTGGGCTCCGAGCGCCGCCGTGGGCGCACACTCGTCCTCGCCACCGCCGCCGATCAGCAACTGGCTGAAGCGGTCGCCGCACACACCGCCCTCTTTGACCAGGTCCACGGCAGCCTCACCGGACGGAACCTCAAGGGCCGCCGCAAAGCCGAGTTGCTGATCTCACTCTTCGGCAATCGCGGCTTCGACTATGCCGGCAACTCCTCCGCCGACATGCCCATCTGGCGACTGGCCAGCGGCGCCTATGTTGTCGGCTCGGAAAAAACTGCCGCTCGGGCGGCGGAGGTTACCGAGCTGCGCCGCTGGTTTCCACACCGACCGGGCGACCTCTCCTGCTGGTCGCGCGCCATCCGCATCCACCACTGGAGCAAAAACCTTCTGATGCTTTTGCCCGTGCTCCTCGCACACCGGCTCTCCTGGCGCGCACTGCTGCTCACCGCAGTGGGGATCATGCTGTTCGGCCTGTGTTCCTCCGGCGTTTACGCCCTCAACGATCTGCTGGACCTGCACTCCGACCGCGCCCATCCCTGGAAAAGCGAACGCCCCTTCGCTGCCGGCGAGCTCTCGATTGCCTCGGGTCTGGTGACCTCCTGCCTCTTGTTGGCTTCCTCGCTCGGGCTGGGCGCATTGCTGCTGAACACAGCCTTCGCCGGCGCGCTCGCCTTTTATGCAGTGATTGCGACCTGGTACTCGCTGCGGCTGAAAAGGTTCGCCCTCTTCGATGTGTTCGTCCTCTCCAGCTTCTACACCATTCGAATCTGGGCCGGAGGCCTGATCACCAACACGCCGCTCTCCCAGTGGTTCCTCGGCTTCTCGCTGTTTTTTTTCCTAAGCTTGGCAATGGCCAAGCGCTATTCGGAGCTGGTGCACGCCGCTGAACTGGTCGAGAGCGGCAACTCCGGGCGCAGCTATCGCGCGGGGGATCGCGCGCTGTTGATGAACATCGGCATCGCAAGCTGCTTTTCGGCCATAGTCATTTTGAGCCTGTACGTTCACAGCAACCAGGTCACGGTGCTCTACCCGCACCCGGGGCTGCTTCTGCTGCTATGTCCGCTGATCCTCTACTGGACCTGCCGCATCTGGCTCAAAGCTCAGCGCGGCGAACTGGACGAGGATCCCGTAACGCTGGCCATGCGCGACCCGCCAGTTACGCAGTGGCCGCCATTGGCTTGGGCATCATGCTGCTTTCGTTCGTCAAGCTTTAATCCGCTCGTCAAACTTGTAACGTGATTTCCTCGCCGGCAGGTATCCTGTACTCGTATGCCTAACCCCCGCTCCAATAATGCGGAACTCGGTGCGCAACCCGGCCCGCAGCCTGCTCCGCCGATCACCTCCTATTTGTCGTGGGGACGCAACTGCCGCGCCGCGCATCGCGGCATCTTCCGGCCTAGCTGGATGGACGAGCTGACGCGCTTCGACCACGCCGGCGCGCCGGTGCTCGCCTACGGACTGGGCCGCAGCTACGGCGACTCCTGCCTGAACGATGGGGGCTATCTCATCGACACCGCCGGGCTCGACCACATCTTGGCTTTCGACGCCGCTTCCGGCCTTATCCGCTGTTCCGCCGGAGTTTCGCTCGCGACCATCCTCCAGCTGGCTGTGCGTCCACGGAAAAAATCATCACTGCGCCGGAAGCATCGGCTGCCACGTCACGCAATTCGAACTGCTGCGCAGCAATGGCGAGCGCTTCGTGTGTTCGCCGCAACACAACCTGGCTTGGTTTACCGCCACCGTCGGCGGGCTCGGACTCACCGGCTTCATTCTCTGGGTGGAGCTGCAACTCAAGCCGGTTCGCTCGCGCAGCATCAGCTTCGATACTCTTGCCTTTCACAGTCTCGACGAGTTTCTCTCGCTCACCCGCCAGAGCGAACAGGCGGGCTTCGAATACACCGTCGCCTGGATCGACTGCCTCTCCGGGCGCAATGCCCGCGGCATCTTCTACCGCGGCAACCACGCGATGACGGGGGCGCTGGTGGCGGCCGGAGGCAGGGAAGCCAAAGGCAGCGGACCCAGGGTACCGTTCGCCCTTCCGGAGTTTGCGCTCAACCGTCTTACCGTCCAGACCTTCAACTCCCTCTACTATGCCGTCAAGTCGCGCGCCAAGCCCTCCGAGTTGATCGACTACGATCCTTTCTTCTTTCCGCTCGACGCTGTGCGTGACTGGAATCTGATCTATGGACGTCGCGGGCTGGTGCAGTATCAGTGCGTGGTGCCGGAGTCGGAATCGGCCGCTTTTCAGGAGATTCTGCGCATGATCTCGGCCTCCGGCGAGGGCTCGTTCCTCGGCGTAATCAAGAAGTTTGGCGCCATCCCGTCCCCTGGCCTGATGTCATTTCCCCGGCCCGGGCTCACGCTCGCGCTCGATTTCCCCTTCCGCGGCGAGCGTACCCTGCGCCTGTTCGGCCAGCTCGATCTCATCGTGCAGAGCGCTCACGGCGCGCTCTACCCGGCCAAGGATGCGCGCATGAGCCGGAGAATGTTCGAGGCCTCCTACCCGAATCTCGAGCGCTTCCGGCCGTTCGTCGATCCGAACTTTTCCTCCGGTTTCTGGCGCCGCATGAGTGGGAGCGAGGAGTCCCAGTGAGCGAGACCACGCCCAGCCCAATTTCGCCGAACCGGGCCTCGCCGAGTTCGACAACGCCCGGCTCAACCATGCCGGTCCCAAGCGTGCCCAGCCGCAACGCTTCGGGCCGCAAAATTGTCGTGATGGGGGCGACCTCGAAGATCGCGCAGGAGATCGCTCGCCTGGCCGCCGCCGAGGGCATGGAGTTTCTGCTGCTCGCCCGTCGTCCCAACCGCCTGGCCGCCATCGCCGCCGATCTAGCGGCGCGCGGCGCGGCGCGCGTGGATACGATCGCTGCCGACCTCTCCGATATCGCCTCGCATCCTGCCCTGGTGCAGGAGGTGCTGGCGCGCATGCCCGGCTTCGATACGCTCCTGCTTGCCTATGGCACCCTCGGCGATCAGCTTCGAGCCGAACAATCCCCGGACTATGCTCTGGCCGAGCTCAATACGAACTTCACCTCCGCGGCCTCGCTGCTGATGCGGCTCTCCGCGCCGCTCGCCGCGCGTGGCGGCGGCTGCGTCGCGGTGATCACCTCGGTGGCCGGCGATCGCGCGCGGCGCTCCAACTACGTTTACGGCACCGCCAAAGGCGCGCTGTCTCTCTTTGTCCAAGGACTTCGCGCCCAGCTCTACTCCTCCGGCGTGCGCGTGCTCACCATCAAGCCCGGCCCGGTGTACACACCCATGACCGCGCACCTGCCCGGAAGCGGACGCTTTGCTGATCCGGCAGCGGTGGCGCGAGCGATTTATCGGGAGATGGAGCAGGGAAGCCGCGACATTGTCTACGTGCCCGGCATCTGGCGCTGGATCATGGCCGTGATCCGCCTCATTCCGGAGCGCATCGGCAAGCGGCTGAAGTTCTAGGTTCCTACTTTTGTATCTCTGCCAGCGCGGCCAGCACCTGCGCGCTGTGTTCGGCGGGCTTCACATCCGGTCTGCCATGCGAAATCGTGCCGTTCCCGCCATCTCCCATGAACCCAGCAGTCTTACTACATCGAATCCATCTGAACTCGTGAAGTTCGCGGCTCAAGGAACGTCGATTGTCAAGACGACTTGCGGGGTTCGCGCTAATGCTCACCTTGTTGTACCTGGCGATTTTGAAGATTTCGATCCCCGCCAAGGACCTGTGCACATCCAACGTTACATTCACGGAGCTGATCTGCGGGTCCATGTAGTGGGTCCGGACGTCCATGCAGAGGAGATACGGTCAGAACAAGCCGATTATCGTACCGCTTCGGATCTCGTGAGAAGTCCCGCGCGATTGGACACTGCACTCGCCGTCAAGTTGATTAGCGCAACGTCGAATTTAGGTCTCGTGTTTGCCGGATGGGACTTCAAAGTATCATCAGAAGACGGCCGCGTCTGGTGTCTCGAAGCCAACCCGATGCCTGGATATGACGGATACGATCGGAGACTCGGCGGCGCTGTGACGGCCTCGTTGCTCAAGTGTCTGCAAGACGCCTCCTATGCCCAATCGATTCACAAGATACACGACAACTAGCTCGCTGGGTATGGACCGCTTATGGACGTGCGTCAAATTCAGATTTTCACTAAACCTGAGTGTGAACACTTAAGGGCTCGAGTCCATGAGTTACGTCCACATTGGATACCGCGACGCGAACGCCCTTGCTACTTCTTCACACTCGGGCTGGCGAGCTATGTAAGCGTGGATTTCTGGCCGCCTGGACAGCGGGTGAGGGCTATGTTTGTTGCTGAGTGACCGGTTGTGTCCACGATCCTGGAAGTGGACATGACTGGTTGTGTGGATGGGACGGTTCAAGGCCGGGCGTTGATCTCGTCGGTATAGATATCTTCATCGAGAGCTTTGGCGATGGCCTGATCAAGCCGGGTCAGCAACTGCGCGAAGGTTCCTCCCTCGCGGCGGCGGAGCATGGCCAGGCAGTTGTGGCCGTCGGTGGCAACGGCGACGCAGCCGACCTGGATACATTTCGCCTATGGTGGGATTTCTCCCTCGGAGATCAGATCCGCGATGTGCGGCAGGGGCAGAACGACCTTCTATTTTCGACAGTGCGCCGATTGTGGGGAAATGTCAACGCTGGTTATAGAACACTTTGCCCGCGCAGTCGCGACGGCCACCATCTCACAATGAGCAAACTGTGAAGCCGTCAGGTTCGCCAAAGCCCGAAACACCCTCGGAGCAGGGTGGTTTTCAATGTCCCATTCCACGACCCCAACTTCATTGGCTTTTTAGCCATGGATTCGGAGGTCGGGCGGTCGTCAAATGCGACAGTCTCTTGACCGACCTCGCCGAAGTTGGCATTGCATACTTACCTTGAGCCAGCGTGGCTTCAACTCTCGGTCATCTCTCGGCCCATCTACAGTCTTGGATCAACGCAATTCCGGAGAAGAGGCTGTTCGTTTCGGAATGCTGAAAATGAGCCAACACAGCTAACTACTCACCCTTCCGTTGCATCCCACATGCGTCACGCTCCCGGAGTACCAGAGTAGTCGGCACCGTGCAGCGTGCGCTAGGTTCCTATCGCGAGTTCGACATCCACGCTGTATCGGCTCATACGGTCAAACATACCACCGCCAAATGGAGGGCTTATGTCTGTCGCACGGGTAGTTGAGATTAGCTCGACATCGACCAAAAGCTTCGAGGACGCAATCTCGGAAGGCATTTCGCGAGCCTCAAAAACGCTTCGTGAAATCAGGAGCGCATGGGTGAAGGAGCAAGAGGTACTGGTGCAGAACGGCAAGATCGTCGGCTATCAAGTAAACATGTTGCTTACGTTTGTGTTGGAGGGTGAGACGTAACTTTTGGCCAAAATTCCACCCAGCCCGTCGTATCCGGGAAGCTTTGAGTTGGGTACTCATCTGGGGAGTGACGGAGCTGGTGGATGACGACGAACACTGGCGGTTTGGCTCCCCAATGGCCGTGCTGGCGCATGAGCACGATCTCAACGTTAGGATGCATGGCGTCACACCGGACACGAGAGAGGAATTTCTGTGCCGCATGCTGTGCAGTAAGTCTGCACGCTGGACGCAGTCTCCCGTTACACAGGCTCCGCACACATAGCGTCGTACTTCAGCTTGCGGAATCCGGGCTCCGTTTCGGGGCTCGACTTCGCAGACTAACCCGCCACGTTCACTTCTTGGCTGCGACATCGCGGCGGACGATAAATATACTCCGCCTTTGAACGCAGCTCTTCGACCTCGGTACCACCCGAGATTTGGTGGCCACAGTTGGATTCCGCATTAAAACCTCAACCATCCGGAACAGATAGCGTTCCGGCATTAGGGGGTTTGGAACGCACTCGATGACGACGTTTTGACCGGGCTTGAGGTTCTGTTCGTCCTTGACCAAAACTTGACGGTCTCCGACCACAGGCAGCTCGATAGCGACCCAAGCGATGTTCATTGAACCGCTCGTAGAATGCGACCGGACGGTTCCCTTGAGGAGAACGCAGACTTGAGGCTGGCGAGTATATCCTTTGCCATTCCGCCTTTTCCAGCCGGAGTGCCAGCGACACCCAGCTCGGAAGGCAGCGTTGAACATTTTCACTCACCGGGGTTAAGCTGTGCTCGACATCGCTGCAGGGGCTGAGCCATGGCTACAAACCGCAAAGTCATTGATTTCCGCTTGTTTTTAGCCGAAGAGCCTTGCGACACCGCTATCTTGGGCGAAGAAGAGTTACTGAATATTGCCGTACACCATGCCGTCCATGACCACGGACAGCAGGACACGCCAGCACTCCGCGAAGAGTTGCGCTCGATGCTGTGCGAAGAACGAAGGAAGCTAAAAGTGGCTTCGCCGAGGAGGGGGAATCGGCGTCCGCCGAGGAGAGTGAGCAGGTGACGAGCGAACAGGAAATTGGTGATTGAACAGCATGGACGCCGAAAAGACCATCGCCGAAATCGAGATTCTGGAGCACATCCTGACGCTGCCGGACAAAAGGCCGCTCCAGATGGCCGATTGGAAGGCCGCGAATCAAAAACACGATGAGAAGTATGCGAGTGATCCGTGGTTCCGGCTGTGGAAGCGGGGCGACGGATGAGCACCCATGTGCAGCTCCCAAGGTTCCCCCTGATTTCACTTGCAACTCTCCACGAGTGCAACATCATCTACGCACATAACAGATTGAACACCGGGCTCTTGCCGCAAACTAAGCAGCCTTTTTGTTGGGGTGCCCCTCCGACTCACTCGGCCAGATTTCAATTCACAAAGGAACAGGCAACATCATGGAACAAGGAACAGTGAAGTGGTTTAACGACGCAAAAGGATTTGGCTTTATCAGCCGCCAGAACGGCGAAGATGTCTTCGTACATTTTTCGGCAATTAAGTCGGGTGGCTTCAAAAGTCTCGCGGAAGGTCAAGCTGTGCAGTTCGATGTCGTCAAAGGCCCCAAGGGCTGGCAAGCAGAGAACGTGACCGTCCTCTAAGCAATGGCCTCAGGGGACTGGTTTGCGCAAGCAGCCGCAAGTATTCCCGGGGTGCGCGCGCGGTCGGGGCGCGATGCGCCTGAGGATTCCAAATGCGATATGACAGCCCAGTAGCCGCCATGCACCGCCTCTCGCAACTGTCCCCTTGCCTCGGCTTCGCGAGCTTCGTTCAGCCAGTCTCGCCAGCTCTTTGCCGAAGGGGCATCGGGAACAGTCTGCTGAACGATTTTTGCCGCCGGCCGGTTCAATGCCCAGCGGTAGAGAACTCGCAGAAGAATTACAACTACAAGCAGGCCAAGAGACCAGAGGAAGAGCTTTGTGGCGAATGCGGCGCGGACCGGGTTCTTCAGAAGATGAGCGAACAGTCGCTCGGCGAGCCGCATCAACCATTCCTGCAGGACTACCTTCGGGTCCTGACCTCCAACCCGCCGGAATTCCCGGCGATTCATAATCGCCTGCAACTTCGGTTGCACGGTCGGGTCGACGCTGCGCTCGAAGTCGTCGAGCCCGTTCAGCCGTCGCTGCAGATTTCCGGAGAATGCCTTGAGCAGAGGCCTGCGCGCCGCCGGGTCCCCTAAGGTCGCAATCTCGCGGAGGTCTTCCCGCAACTGCTGGTTGGAAACTTGGAAGGTGCGGCCGGCAATCGAAACACTGCACTGCTCGGGTACCTCATCCGCCAGATCGGCGAGGGAAGGATCCGGCTGCGCCGAACGGCGTGCAAAAACTGTCATGGAAGGGATAGCCTTGGCCATTGCTTTCGGTGCAAAACGCTCATGCGCACTCAGATCGCTAACGGCAAATCGGCGGTGCGCACCGGCCGCCTCCAGTCAATCCCTTCCAGCAACATCGACAACTGTGCACGCGTCAGCGAGACCGTTCCGCACTCCGCCTTCGGCCAGATGAAACGTCCTCGCTCAAGCCTCTTGGCAAACAAGCAAAGACCGTCGCCATCGAACCATAACAGCTTGATCAAGTCGCCGCGACGACCGCGGAAGACGAAGACGTGTCCGGAGAGCGGCTCCTGCTCCAGAGCAATCTGCACCTGTGCGCTCAACCCGGTGAAGCCGCGGCGCATGTCGGTCATGCCCGCCGCAATCCAGATGCGCGTGTTCGCCGGAAACGTGATCATCCCAGCAGGCACTCCAGAATGACGCGTAGCACAGCAGGATCGGCGCTGCCGTTCACGCGAAGATGCGCCTTCTCAAACTGGAGGTGAATCGAACCGGATGCGACATGCGACTCGTACGAAGCAAGCGTCGCGGCCTTCTCTGCATCCACCTCGCTCACTGCCGTCCGTACACCATCGCTGACGGTGACCGGCAACAGCCGGGGAATGATCACGCTTGTCTTCCGCGCATCGACAAGCTTGCCGGCCAGATGCAACCGACGCCAGGCGAAAACCTGGTTGGCGTTGATGCCATGACTGCGAGCTACCCGCGCTACCGAAGCTCCGGGCACCAGTGTCTCTTCGACAATCCGCCGCCGTTCTGCCGCACTCCGGCGTGCCCGCTTCTTGTCCTTAGCAGCCAATGCCGCCGCAATCGCCGTGGAACCCACAGCATCCATCCCCGCCTCCACGAACACGCCTCGCATGTCCACAAGCCGAGAATGCCTGCCCATTAACCACAAGTCCACACGGCCATTACCGGGTGCTTACCGAAGAACAGATGATTGGGATTCTGAAGCAGCACGAGGCCGGGGTAAAGACGGCCGATCTGTGCCGCGAGCATGGGATCAGCGCGGCGACGTTCTATGCCTGGAAGTCGAAGTACGGCGGCATGGAAGTGGGCGAGGCGCAGCGGCTGAAGCAGTTGGAAGAAGAGAACCAGCGGCTGAAGCACCTGGTTGCTGATCTAAGCCTTGACCGCGAGGCGCTGAAAGCGGTGATCCGAAAAAACGGCTGGAGCTTGTAGGTTTACGGCAAGACATCTCGTTGGTTCAGCAGATGGGGCTGAGCGAGCGACGAGCCTGCAGGCTGTTGGCGGTGGATCGCAGCAGCTATCGCTATGCTGCGGTGCCGGACTGGAATGCGGAACTGCGTGCCAAGCTGGTCGAGCTGGCACGGCAGAAGCCGCGCTTCGGGTACCGGCGATTGCATGTTGTGCTGGTGCGGCGCGGGATGGTGGTGAATGTGAAGCGGGTCTACCGGCTGTATCGCCAAGAGGGACTGATGGTGCGGCGGCGACGGCGCAAGCGGTTAGTGCGCAGTTTGCCGGTGCTTTACGATTGCTGCGGGCCAACCAGGAATGGGCCATCGACTTCATCGTGCTGGCCAGTGGCGGCTTTCACGCACCTTTGACACGCGCTTGAACAGAGTTCGTGGCATACTTTTGGTGTGATGGCGCCACGCATAACGCATCTGGATTTGAACGCGATGGATGCCGATGCATTGAAGGCTCTGATCCTCTCCCAGCAACAACAGCTACTCTCGAAAGACGAGCAACTTCTCTGCCGCGACCACGAGATCGAACATCTGAAGCTGCTGATTGCCAAGCTGCAACGGATGCAGTTCGGACGCAAGTCGGAGAAGGTGGAGCGGCAGATCGAACAGCTTGAGTTGAAGCTGGAAGAACTGGAGACAAGCCGCGCCGAACGCGAGCAAGCACAAGAGAGTACCCCTGCTTCCGGCACGACGCGTGCGGCGTCCGCGAAGAAGCCGTCGCGGCGTCCACTTCCCGAACATCTCCTACGCATCACCAAGGTGCATGAGCCTGCGCAGCAGGCATGCCTGGAGTGTGGCGGAGCACTGCATAAACTGGGCGAGGATATCTCCGAAGTACTCGACTACATTCCGGCCAGCTTCATCGTCATCCGTCATGTGCGTCCCAAGCTGAGCTGCTGCGGCTGCAACGTGATTGTGCAGGCACCGGCGCCGTCCCGTCCCATCGAGCGCGGATTGGCTGGCGCGGGACTACTCGCACACGTTCTCACCGCGAAGTACTGCGACCACCTTCCGTTGTATCGCCAGCATGAGATCTACGCCCACGAAGGCGTTGATCTGGATCGCTCGACGCTGGCCACCTGGGTGGGCGAGGCCACCAGCCTGCTCGAACCTTTGGTTGAAGCATTGCGCCGCTATGTACTCGCCGCAAGCAAGGTGCATGGCGACGACACTCCAGTTCCAGTGCTGGCTCCGGGGCAAGGCAAGACGAAGACCGGGCGGCTGTGGACTTATGTTCGCGATGATCGTCCGGCCGCCAGCAAGGAAGCTCCGGCAGTGTGGTTTGCGTACTCGCCGGATCGCCGCGGGGAACATCCGCAGCAACATCTGAGCGATTTCCGCGGCACGCTGCAAGCCGATGCCTTCGCCGGGTTCAACCAGATTTACGAGAGCGGCCGCGTGCAGGAGGCGCCTGCTGGGCGCATGTGCGGCGCAAGTTCTACGATTTGAAGCAAGCGCACAACTCGCCGGTTGCAATCGAGGCGGTGGAGCGCATCGGGGAGTTGTACGGGATCGAGAAAGAGATTCGGGGCCGGCCTCCCGAGGAGCGGCGCGAAGTTCGCAACACGCGCTCACGCCCATTGTTGGAATCGATGCGCGAATGGCTTGAAGCCTCGCTCTCCAAGCTCTCCAAGAAGTCCGACACTTCGTCGGCGATCCGCTACGCCCTCGGGCTATGGGACGCACTCGTGCGCTTTTGCGACGACGGCCACATCGAGATCGACAATAACAACGCCGAGCGCGCGTTGCGCGTAGTCGCCATCGGGCGCTAGAACTACCTTTTTGCATGATCAGACTCCGGTGGAGAACGTGCGGCTGCGATTACCCGAAAAGCAGAAGCTTTGGATGGCCGTTAGTTGTCTTATCTGCGTGCTTGTCGTCTTACAAAACATAGACGGGCTCGAAGGAACGGAGTTTAGTGGAGGCTGGCTCACTGGCCCGCTGCTCACGATGGCCGAGGTG
>WNFY01003603.1_pt1 | contig 14455 bp, 11 predicted proteins | sample 5400091 | NCBI WGS metagenome assembly WNFY01 (sample SAMN13153364, study PRJNA577476) | soil metagenome | isolation source: 60 cm soil or saprolite under grassland replicate 1 | place: USA:California | collected 2016-06-15 | reverse complement strand
CCGTAACAGCATTTACGTATGATCTCGCAACAAATCCAAATGACAGGGATTTTATATTCAGCTTCTCACGCGGCATGGGACAAGGGAGTGAGATTTGGTTCGCCCAACGCGATGGGGAAGTCGTCCAGCAGTTGTATGCCGATCCATATAATTACGTTTCGTTTGCGCGTTACTCAGCAGATGGAAAACAAATTGCATTCATCAAAATCCCGGATTCGCAGACTCCGTTCACGGTTGGAGAATTGTGGGTGATGAATGCCGATGGTTCGAATCCGCACAAGTTGGCAGACGCGGATGCCGGTCACGGGTACGCGGCGAACTGGTCACCGGATGGAAGACAGATTGCATTTGTCAAACGAGAAAATCTGGAAGACGTGGGTGCCAACCAATCCCAGGAATCATTAGTCAGTAATATCTATCTCGTGAATGTCCAAAGTGGTGTATTGATGCAAATCACGAAATTAACAAATGGCTATGTCGAAACGCCACACTGGTCACTGGATGGGAACATGTTGGCGTTCAACACAGTCATAGATGGTAGAATGGAGGCGCAGACCGCGGACATCATATCAGGGCAGATTCGGTCTCTCATGGCGGAATCTACCTGCTGTCCGGCCTGGATGCGAAAATGAAGTCGGGGCGACCCGCCACTATCATTGAAGAATCTTCTTCCCCAAACGGGTCCTCCTGTATCTGAATTTGAAAGTGAGTTTCGATGATTCGACGAATCATATTAATCTTGATTCTGTCATTGCTATTAACATCCTGTGGCGGTGCCGCAGCGACGCAGGCTCCTGCCGCAACACAAGCACCCGCGACTCAAGCTCCTTCAGAATCGCTAGGCGGCCCTCTTAACACGTCAACACCTGCGCCGCCAACCGCGACCTCTACACCCGCGCCAACGAATACTCCTGCTGCAACATTAACGGATACTCCGCTACCTACGCTTGAATTACCTACTGAATCCATCAACGCTCCGGCACGCGCCGTATGGGATGGCGTTCCAACATATCCCGGTGAATCCACGCCGGGTTTTGACTTTCGCGTTACCTATGATCCTGATCTTTGGGCAGTGACCACCGACCAGTTTGGCTTCAATTCCCTGGCGCATCGCAATATTGAGAATTGCATTATCTCAGAGACAGCGGGGCGTGGCTTGCCTCCCAACTTAACAGTTGAGCATGATGTACTGCGCACCGATACTGTAACCTTGGATGTGGGCATTGTATTGGAAAACGGAGTGCGAAAGTTTGTCACCTACACGGGTGGTGATGGAAACATTATCACTGCCTTTGAAGTTTCTTTTGACCCAGAAAGTGCTGATGCATGTATCGCCGACGCGGTGACGGTTCTAACCACGCTGCGATCGGTTCCCGCTTCACGAGCGACACCTACATTGACGCCTTGATGTAAAATTCATCAATAGGGAAATTGTGACACGATCCATTAAGAACGTTCTCACAGCAATACTCCTTTGCGGACTTTTCCTAAGTGTGCGCGGTGCCTCTGCCGGGGATATGAACGCGCCCGCTAATGTTGTTGCCCCATTTTTGTATCCTCCTTTTCCGGGTTCCGCATCGATCGAATCTGTTTTCGATCACTCGTCTCCCAACTATACATTCGACAATAAGATCGTCGTGTATAAAGGCGATGTGGCGAACAAGAACTGTCCATCGCCCGCGCCTCCAGGAACGCCACCTCCGCAAAGAGGAGTTTGTAACGCGGGCGGCGGCGGCTATTGGTCCTACAGTCTCGGCGATTGGATTTGGTACGACGGTCACGATGGTATTGATTACGGAATTTCCTATCGCCCTGTTTACGCCGCGGCAGATGCCGATCAAATCATCTATGCCGGCTGGTGGGATCCGCAAAATCACAAGATCAATCTCGGCATTTATGTTCGTTTGCATCATTCGAATGGATACAACACCTACTACGGACACATGAGCGCCGTCGCCGTGCAATCCTGTGGTACTGTTGGATGCGCGTCCGTTCCGCATGGAGAATGGCTGGGCATTAGCGGCACTACCGGCAATTCCTCGGGTCCACATTTGCATTTAATGGTCCGCAATCCATCCAACAAATCTGTTGATCCTTATGGTTGGAGAGGAAATTACACAGATCCATGGCCGAACAATCAACCTGAGTCACTGTGGGTTGCTTATCCTTCCATCGTGGGCAGTGGCACGAATATTTATCCCTTGGGTCCCCCGCTGAATTATCCACCCGCACCGGCGACCGGCATCATCGTCGATGATGGTTCTTCAGGTTTTGATGAATCTCCTGTGAATTGCTGGAATGATATTGCCGCAGGCGATGCGCAAGGCGGCGTGATGCGCTATTCAAGGGCACGCACTACTTCTCCGAGTTGTACAGCACAATGGAATTTCCCGGCGGGTGCGAATGATGGCTTGTATGCCGTTTACGTTCGAATCCCTTCGATTCGTGCGACAACGGAAGGCGCAATCTACACGATCAATCATGCCGGTCGATCGGGGACAGTTGTTGTTAATCAGGTGGTCTTTCCAAATATTTATTATGTCACCGATGGGTGGGTGTACATCGGCAAATATACATTCCTTGGCAGCGGCACTGAATTTGTGCAGTTGACCAATCGAACGCAGGATGAAACGGCAACCGTTTCCGATCTGTTTGTGGGCGCGGACGCGGTGCGCTTTGTCTTCCAGGGGAATGTCACCCCGACGCCGCTGACGCCTGTCACACCCACCGTGACCAAGACACCCACGATCACGCCATCACCGACGGTGACTCGCACACCCACAAACACACCAACGCCGACGATTAGTCGCACTCCTTCGAACACTCCAACACCAACGGTCACGCGTACTCCTACGATCACGCGTACGCCAACGCGTACGCCGACTCCCTCGCGCACGCGTACACCAACTTCCACGCCGACCGCGTCTCGCACGCGAACTCCAACGCGCACGCCGACTGCCACCCACACACCGACGCTCACTCGAACGCCAACAGTGACGCGAACTCCGACCTTTACGCGTACAGCAACGCCAACGCGGACCCCCACCTTCACCCGTACACCGACGCGAACACCAACCGCAACGCGTACACGGCTTCCAACGGCAACGCCAGTTTACACGCTGATCAATGTTTATTTCGCAAACAAGGTGCGTTACGAGGCGAACCTGCCGCCGATTGAAGTGGCTGGCAAACGCTGGGCGCGCAGTAATATGCTGCCACAGTCTGCGCTCAACGAGTTTTTCAAAGGTCCGGGCGCGACGGAGCGTTTCTATTACGGTTGGATCGGCGTCTATAACGGATTCACCGGCTATAGCAGGTTGGATATTACTAACGGTGTTGCCAACGTTTACTTGACTGGTGTGTGTACTTCTGAAGGCAAGGATTTCAATATTGCGGATGAGATCCGCTTGAACTTGAAGCAGTTCCCAGCGATTCAATTTGTGAAGATCTATGATGAGAACGGACAGACCCAAAATCCGACAGGTCAGAGCGATTCGGAGCCGCTTTGCTTATCTCAGTTCTTCACGCCGACGATTACACCGACTCGTACACCGACTCCTACGAGGACACCTGCGCCGACTCGCACTCCCACACAGACTCCTCGACCGAGTCCTACGCCGCTGTACATAAAAGTCAAGGTATATTTTGTCAGCAAGTATCGCCTTACCAACAACCTGCCTCCCTTTGAAGTGGCAGGAGTCCGCTGGGCGCGCACGAATAATCTTGCTGGTACAGTATTGAATGAATATTTCAAAGGTCCCGGTTCTACCGAACGCTTTACCTATGGATGGATTGCCATCTACAATGGATTTACCGGCTACAGCAGGCTGGAAATCGCCAACGGCATTGCCCGCATCTATCTGACCGGGACGTGTGAACCGAGCACATCTCCCTTTACGATTGTGAATGTGCTGACTCGCAATCTTAAGCAATTCCCCGAGGTCCAGTACGTCAAGGTCTACGACGAGAATGGGCTTACGAGGGATCCATTTGGGTTGAGCGATTCCGCTCCTGTTTGCTTGCAGCCATAAAATATTGAGTCAAAAAACGAGACTATCGCTGGAAAGTGATGGTCTCGTTTTTGATTCATAGGTCTAAAGGACCGTTGCGAGTTGCGCAACGCAGGATTACTATTTGGGTTAGGAGGAATCATGAAACGCCGCGTTGAAATCCTTCTCTTAATCGCCCTTACTATAGTTTCATCGTGTACTTATCCCGTGACAACGCCTACAAAACTGCCTGTCAGTCAAATATCGCCGGAAATACCGATCACCAGCGCCTCTACCCCACAAGTGATCCCATCTGAAACACTGGTTGCAGATGCGACCCCGCCAACGGATACGCCCACGTCTACACCTTCCATCACGCTTGCCTCGCCGCGTGCGCAACCCGTCAATTGCCGCGTGGGACCAGATATCTCTTACGCGATCATTGGGGCGCTTCTGGTGGGGAGGCAGGCGGAAGTCATCGGGAAAAATATTGATATCACCTGGCTCTATGTGCGGAATCCGAGCGATCCATCTAATAATTGCTGGCTTTCCATCGACTTCATCAATGTAGAAGGGACAGTGGATCTGCTTCCGGTGGTGGGTCTGCCTGAAATTATGGTGACCAGTATCAAGGTCAGTGTGGACCCGGTTGCGATGAACGTGGCATGTGACGCTTTGCCGCAAAGTGTTGTAGTCAGTGCACAGATCACGACCAACGGTCCATCCGTTGTGACGTGGCACTGGGAATCAAGCGCTGGGAAATCGTCCGAGCCTAAACAGGTGTTGTTCGAGGCAGGCACTACCAAGCTCGTGCAGGATTATTATCTGGTGGATAAGATAGGTGACTATTCGATTCAGGTTAAAACCACTCTACCAAATATTGCTGCAGGTGAGGCAACTTTCAAAGTGGTTTGTACGCCGTGATGGTTGGGATTCTACAATATTGAAAATCCGCGTATTGGTTGAGCGGATATTTTTGACTCTGTAAGGTCTTCTGTAATGCCCATGCACTATAATCATTTTGCCATGGAGACAACGTGAAGCAGATGATCATCGTGATCCTGGGATTCGTTCTCACCGCGTGCACGGTTTCTGCGACTGAGTCCGCAGCCATCGAGAACGATAAATTGTCTGAAATCCAAGCCCGGGGTACGTTGGTGATTGCGACCGATGCAGATTATCTGCCTCAATCGTATTTGATCTCAGGCTCCAGACCTTTTCCGGGGACTAAGTGTGAAGATACCCAATATTCCGCAAATCAATTTCAGGGGTTCGATGCAGAAGTGGCGAAGGAGGTGGCGAGTCACCTGGGTGTGGAAGCCTGCTTTGTCACGCCGCCGTGGAGTCAGTTGATCGCAGGAAATTGGGGTGATAACTGGGATGTCCATGTGGGTTCCGTTGCGATCACTTTTAACCGGATGAAAGATCTGTATTTCACACAACCCTATTATGCAACCCCCACCGTCCTGCTTGTACACAAAGATAATACAACGTATAAAACCGGCGAAGATCTCTCTGGCAAACGAATTGGGGTCTGTGCCGGCTGTACCTTTGAAGATTATTTGAAAGGAACCCTCAAAATCCCTGGGGAAGACATCCTCTATCGCATTCAAAACGCACAGATTATTGCTTACGAAAATGAGAATCCTGCGATAGCGGCTCTATCTATCGGTGATGGCACGGAATTGGATGCGGTTATGACCATTCTGCCCAAGGCTCGCGCTGCGATCGATGCTGGGAATCCTATTAAGATCCTGGGCGAACCACTTTTATTTACCTATGCTTCCATCACATTGGATCGCTCCAGCAGTCGCGATGAATATCGTTTATTTACTACGATTAATGAGGCGATTACCGATTTGCACAAAACTGGCAAATTGAAGGAATTATCTTTGTATTATCAAGGTTTGGATCTTACCCAGGAAGCCGCCTCTTATCCCATTTCCATATTGAACCAATTTCCTCAGTAATGTTCAACCTATTTCACAAACTTCACAGATTTAAAATACAAACCCGGTTGGTTGTGTATTACATTACCTTTGCCATTCTCACATTGGGCGTTGTAGTTTATCTTGCCTATCATCAGGCGGTCCGTTCTCTTGAAGCTACTGTGGAAGATAAACTACGTGTCATTTCGAGTTTGAAGATCGATAATTTGAATCGCTGGGTGGATGAACAACAACGAAATGCAGTCTTCTTAGCAAACCTGCCAGAGATGCGTTCTCTCTCAGGTCAGCTCCTTAATTCCAACTCATCCAAGGATATGAGAGATATTGCCCGCCAAGAACTCACCGAGCTGCTTACCGTTATTGTGCAACGGACCGCGGATTTTCAGGATATCCAGATCGTGGATATGAATGGAACCATTGTGACCAGCTTGATTCCGGGATTGAATGGTGTGTCGCAGGCGGACCAGCCCTTTTTCATCGAGGGGATCAGCAAAACCTTTACCCAGCCTTTTTACCAGTCTGACCTTTTACATGGAATCACGTTCACGGTCTCCACACCGTTATTTGATAATTCCTATAAGCGCGTGGGGGTATTGGCGCTGCACTTCAACATGAAGCGGGTGGATGGGATTATTCGCGAAAATATCGGGATGAATGAGACAGTTCAAAGTTATCTCATTACTGCCGATCACCAAATTATTACGAATGACCCTATCCTGCTTGCCAGTTCGCGCGATCCTGAATTCTCTTCCAGGCTGCCTGCACTCACGACAAAGGATGGCAGTGCCTCTTATGTCAACCAAAGTGGCGTGCCCGTGATTGGACAGTATTACTGGATGGAAAAGAATCATGCGGCACTCGTTGTAGAACTGGATCGTAAATCTGCTTTGTGGCCCGCGGAGCAACTGGCACTGAATATCTCTGTGACCGGTGCCATCTTTTCTATTCTTCTGGTGATCATTGTTACCTTTATGGCACGGCAGATTACTGCTCCGCTGCGTGCTCTCAGCCAGACGGTATCTCGTATCTCTGCCGGCGATTTGGATGCATCCACACCGATCCTTTCAGACGACGAGGTGGGCGCGCTTGCTCAAGCATTCAACTCCATGACGGACAAGCTCCGTCACACGTTGGCCGGGCTGCAGGAAGAACTACGTGTGCGTAAGCTGGCTGAGGATGAACTTCTTCAGTTTAGAAAAGTGATGGATGAATCCAATGATGCCATCTACATGATCGACCCGGAAACCAGCCACTACCTTGACTTCAACCGGCGCGGCTATGAGTGCCTTGGTTATAGTCGCGAAGAATTGGCACAATTGGGCGTCGTCGACGTCGATGAGCGCCTTCCAACCATCCATGATTGGCATCAACAGATGAGAATCGTTGAAGAAAAAGGGGAGTTAATATTTGAAACCGTTAATTGCCGCAAGGATGGAACAACATTCCCGGTGGAGGTTAGCACCCGTATGTTGGATTATGGGGGAAAAACGATTTTGGTCGCGTCCGTTCGCGACATCACGGAACGCCAGCTGGCAGAGACGGCGCTGCGCGAAAGTGAAGAGCGCTTTCGCAGAGTCTTTGAATCGAGTCCGGTAGCAATCTGTATTAGCACATTGGAAGAGGGGCGCCTGCTGGATGCAAACTATGCTTATTGGGATCTGACCGGATATAACCCGCAGACTTCCCTTGGGCAGACTGCGAACCAATTAGGAATGTGGGATGACCCTGGAGAGCGCGTGACATTCGTCAAAGATTTGAAGGAGAAAAAATCCTATTTCAACTCTGACGATCATTTCCATCGCCCAGATGGAAGCACGAGATATGTCCTTTCCTTTTATGAATTGATCCGCATCGGCAAGGAAGATTGCATCCTTGCCATGTTTTATGACATGAGCGTGCAAAAGCAAACCATACGGGCATTACAGCAAAGCGAAGCACGCATTCGTGCATTGCTCAATGCCTTCCCTGATATGGTGATAGAAATTACTGCAGATGGGACAGTGGTTCACATCGTCCCGCCCAAGAGTGCAGAGTCATGGATGTTGCCCGAGCTTTTTCTAGGAAAACATATTCGAGAGATTTTTTCCGAGACAGTAGCGAATCAGACTCTTTTTTCGATTCCGCGGGCATTAGAGTCTGAACAGATGAATGTCTTCGAGTTTGAGACGGAAATGGGTGGTACGCCCCGAGTCATGGAAGCTCGCCTAGTTGCCAGCGCATCGACTACAGCCTTGATGCTCATTCGCGATATTACCCAGCGAAAATGGGTGGAGGCAGAACGTGAAAAACTTATCCTAGAGCTTGAGGCAAAGAACAAAGAATCGGAAACGCTGCGTGAAAGTCTCGAGAGTGCTGTTGGCACATTTGAATTTAGCGAAATTATCCAACGCATTTTGGAACAGATCCAACGCGTCATTCCTTATGATACAGCTTCTGTATGGAGGGTGGACGGTAACCAACAATTCATTATCGGCGGGATAGATCTGCCGTCGGAGATCAAGATTCCAGGCACAGTATTTATTGCAAATGATGAGAATTCTGCCTACCGGATCATCCAAGGGGAAGTCCCCTATATTTTGAACAATAACGTGCAGGAGGAATTGGCAGATTTCCAAATGGAACCACACACCTATATTCAATCTTGGCTGGCAATTCCGCTCAAAACACGCGGCAAAGTCATTGGACTCATTACGCTCGATGGCAGAAAAAAGAATCAATTCAACGAACATCATGCCGCGCTGGCAGTGACTTTTGCCAACCAGGTGGCAATTGCTCTGGAAAATGCGCGTCTTTTCTCAGACCTGCAGGCGGAACTTGGCATTCGAAAGAATCTCATTACCGAACTCGAAAGCAAAAATGCCGAGTTGGAGCGGTTCACCTATACGGTTTCCCATGATTTGAAATCGCCGCTATTTACAATACGAGGTTTCCTGGGCTATTTGGAACAGGATGCTCTCAGTGGCAGCCGGGAGCGGCTGACAGGTGATATCCAGCGTATTACCGACGCCACTGAAAAAATGAATCGCCTCTTGAATGAATTGCTTGAGCTTTCTCGAATCGGCCGGATCAGGAATGAATCGACATCGATCCCATTTGAAAAGATCGTACAGGAAGCAGCAGAATTGGTCTATGGGCAAATTTCAGAACGCGGTATTGAATTGCATATCGAACCGAACCTACCTGTTGTAGATGGCGATTATCCGCGCCTCGTGGAAGTTTTGCAGAACCTGCTCGATAACGCTGCGAAATTCATGGGAGATCAAAAGGGACCGCGTATCGAAGTAGGGCAGCAGGGAGAAGTGGATGGCAGCCCTGTTTTTTATGTTCGTGACAATGGTGTCGGAATTTCACCGGAACATTTTGAACGCGTATTTGGACTATTCAATAAACTGGACCCGAAGACTGATGGTACAGGCATTGGACTCGCTCTTGTAAAAAGAATCATTGAAGTACACGGCGGCAAAATTTGGGTGGAAAGTGAAGTGCGTAAGGGGACAACATTCTTTTTTACACTGCACGGGGAAGACCGAGGCTGATATGGATGATCGTCCACGCAACAGGGATATCCCCTTGTAGGCGTGAGAGGAACCCATATCGCTGTATCAGCTGGGAATAATGGTCGCATCTGGGTGGAAAGTGAAACCGGCAAAATCTCAACGTATCGCTTACTCTTTCTCCTTTTGGACAGCCGAGCCTTGATTCCGTAATATAATGCTTTATCTCATTCGAGGAGGCATCCCATATGAAACGAGCCGTCAGTATTAGTATCGGGTCGTCAAAGCGCAATAAGGCGGTGGAAGTCACACTGCTTGGCGAACAAGTCAGTATCGAGCGTATTGGTACAGATGGCGACATGGAAGCCGCTGCATTGAAATATAAGGAACTCGATGGAAAAGTAGACGCCTTCGGCGTCGGCGGTGCCGACCTCGGCGCACTTGTGGATGGAAAGTGGTATCCCTTTTATTCGGTAAAACCCATGGTACGTTTCGTGCAAAAAACACCGCTGGTGGATGGGGGTGGGCTTAAGAACACACTTGAAAACAAGGCTCCCGCGTTTTTAGACCGAACTATCGGTGACTATATTAAATCCTGTGGACGCAAGGTCCTCGTGACCGTTGGTGTAGATCGCTGGGGACTCTCCAGGTCCTTTGCGGAAGCCGGATATGAGACCGTCTTTGGTGACCTCATGTTTGGCTTGGATATTCCCATGGCGATTTATAAGCTCAGCTCACTGAAGACATTGGCTGGCTTGCTGATGCCTGTCGCCGGGCGATTGCCGTTTGAATGGGTATATCCTACCGGTGAAAAACAGGAAAAGCGCACCCCAAAGTGGGAAAAATATTATCAGTGGGCAACTGTGATTGCCGGTGATTGTCATTACATTAAGCGTTTTATGCCAGATAATTTATCTGGCAAAGTAATCGTGACGAACACGACCACGCCCGAGGATGTGGAAGCTTTCCGCAAGACGGGTGTGAAATATTTGATCACGACCACGCCCGTGATTGACGGTCGCTCGTTCGGCACCAACATGATGGAAGCCGCCCTGGTCGCGGTCTCTGGCAAGGGACGCCCATTGAGTTGGACGGAGTTGAGTGAAATGCTCGATAAACTCGGCTTCGAACCACAATTGCAAGAGCTTAACTAGTATGTCATTGCGAGGGCCAACGCCCTCGCAATGACATATAAAGGAGAATCTATGGACGCAATCGTAATTGCTGGCGGAATCCCGCAGCCGCAAGATCCACTTTATTCTTACTCGCATGGTGATTCGAAAGCCTTGATCGATGTTGCCGGGCAGCCCATGGTCCAATGGGTGCTGGATGCCTTGAGCGATGCAAAGACCGTGGATAACGTGATTCTTATCGGTCTTTCTTCCAAGAACGATCTGGCTTGCAAGAAGCCTGTGCACTACGTTTCCAACCAGGGACGTATGCTCGCCAATATTGTCGCGGGTATCAATAAAGCACTGGAACTGAATAAGAAAACGCAATATGTACTGATCGTCTCTTCCGATATTCCCGCGATGAAAGCGGAGCACGTCGATTGGCTTGTGAATACCTGTATGGAAACGAAGGATGAATTGTATTATGGCGTCTGCCCACGCGATGTGATGGAGACGAGATTCCCCAATTCCAAACGGACCTATACTCATCTCAAGGGCCTGGACGTCTGTGGCGCGGATATGAACATCACCCACATCCGCATGGCAACTGAGCATTTGGGCACGTGGGAGTCGTTAATCGGTAACCGCAAAAGCCCACTCAGACAGGCGAGCCTGATCGGATTGGATACATTCTTTCAAGTGTTGACACGAAGTATTGCTCTTGAAGACCTGGTGACAAAGGTATGCAATCGTCTCGGAATAAAGGGGCGCGCCATTGTCTGGGGACATGCGGAACCCTGCATGGATGTGGATAAACCTCATCAACTCGAGTTGATGCGTGAGGATCTCGCCAAACAGCAGCGAAAATCGGAAGCAAGAGAAAAAGCTGCAGCCCGTCGTGCCAGCGCAGCGAAACCGGCAAAGCCCGTCAAGAAGAAAGCCGCGACTACCGGGAAAACTTCCACAACAAAAACAACCAGGACAAAACTGAAAGCGTCCAAAGCCGAACTGGAAAAATGAATCTCCGCTCCATCATCGCACTCGACGCACGTTTCTCCCATCAAATGCGCGTGGCAGAAAAGCCAGGCGCATTGCGCGCTATAGCGGTCTTCTTTGCTCATTCCGGCGACTCGTGGTTCTGGGGCGCGGCATTAATTATTTTATGGTTCAGCAGTAATTCCATGTGGCGAAGATGGGAAGTGGTGGAGTTTGTTGGCATCAGCGGGCTGGCGGCATTGGTGATGGGGATCAAATTTCTCGTGCGAAGGAAACGCCCTGAGGGAGAATGGGGCGGCATCTATCGCAACTCCGATCCGCATTCGTTTCCCTCCGGGCATGCGGCGCGGGCGTTTCTGATTGCCGTCGTGGCATCTGCGTTGGCTCCCACATGGCTGGGAATTCTGTTGTGGATTTGGGCGCCACTGGTTTGTATTGCCCGTGTAGCAATGGGCGTACATTATGTTTCCGATGTAGTTGCTGGCGCGGCGCTGGGAATTGTTGTAGCGTGGATTGGGTTGCAAATATATCAACCACTGTTGATGTGGTTTTTCAACCTCGTTCATTTTCCGTTATGGTGAAAGATACAAAATGTCGTTGCGAGCATAGCGAAGCAATCTCCTGTTAAACGGAAAATCTCATTGGGAGGAATACTCATTCAATCGGAGATTGCTTCAGGCTGGATTTCGATACGCCCCGCAGAAAATTATGCGGGGCTACTCAACCAACAGCCCTCGCAACGACATATTTTATTTACCACTCTTGATCGTCTTCAAATGCTCTTGAAGGTGTGCGAGACCTCGTTCCACCCAGGTTTGTAAAGTGAACCCATGACCCAATGTGATATGACGCGACTCACGCGACCACGCCTGTGGCGGAAGGTCACGGAGAAATTGCGCTAAAACTTCCACATTCATAACTAACTCATCTACAATTTCATTCAATGGTTCCCTGGCTGAATAATGTTCAGCCATGTATACCTCGCCATCGAAGTTTTGAAATTCGGGATTTTCTTCAACAGCGGTCCGGCGGGCGCGGGAACCATAGACCAGCTTGTCCACATCGCGCGTGTGAGCTGCAACCTGATGGACATTCCAGTCACCATCCAGGGATGCGAACGCATCTCTGGAGGCGAGACATGCATCGCGAAACTGATGCGATACATCCACCAGCCGGTTGATCAAATTCGTGCGGTACTCCAATAATTCTTTCATTTATATTCCGCTCCTCGCATAAGCAATGCAAAAACTTTTTGGACAATCGTATCAGGATTGTTCTCTACTGCATAAACATGGATCCCATCTGGACCCAGTTCGCGCTCCGCCTGGGATGTAAACCCTCTTAATCCGCTCATCGTGGCGCGAAATGCCGCTTCCCTGCCTGCCTCATGAGTGGATTCCGATATGAGGTTGATGATTACCCCTGCGCCTTTGGCGCGCATTACACGTCCGACAGATTGAGTCATCAGAAATGTGCCTGTGAGATTTACATCCAGGACGCGGTGCCAATCCCATTCATCCATCTCCAATAGCGGAATGTGCGGCTCGACGGCCGCGTGATTGATCAGGATATCGATCTGACCGAAATCATCTTCCACCTGATTGATGATGTGTTGCGCGCCGACCTTTTTAGCAACATCTTCAACATACGCCCTGGCACGCTGGCCTTTCTTGAGAATCTCATTCACCACTTCTTCCACATTGATGGGGGAAATGTCGTTTGCCGCAACGCAGGCACCGCGTTCGGCAAAGGCTCGGGCGAGGGTTCGTCCGCATCCCTTGCCGGCGCCGGTGATCAAAACCACTTTATCTTTTAGATCATTCACTGGATACCTCGCATAACGGAACGCGGTCGCGGTTGTCATATCCGTTCAACGGCAATCCCAAATAGGGTGATGGATCCAGTGTGTTGTTGATATCCAATTCATTTTTGAATCTGCCATTGCCATCGTCTTTCACAATCGAAAAATGCAAATGGACACCAACCGGATTGTTCGGATTGCCGGAGTAGTCTCCCTGATAACCAAGGAACGTTCCTGCGTCAACCGGCGCTTCGGTTGTGCCCGGAGGAAAATCGGCGGAGATGAACGAGTTTCCATGTTCATCTGCCATATGAGCATAATACAGCCAGATCTGCCGGCCTGATTTTAATGGATCGTCTGGCACGCGCACAATGACAGCCGATTTCCAATCAGGGAGGCGCGTTAGATAACCGGGGTAGACAGAAACAACACGGGTAATGCCAATATCGGTTCCGGCGAAGATGTCGATGCCCTGGTGAAGATGATTCCAGCTCATGGAATCGCCCCAGAGAAATCCCACAAAGCCATCGCTGGGGAAGTGAAACGGTGCCGTTCCGCATTGAGAACCGGCGGCAATCTTCCAGTCCGAGTGGGAAGCGGGATTCCGAATCCAGTCTCGGAACTTATTTCCACGTGCGCTGTTGGGTCGGTAGGTAAAGTAGACGTAGGCTATGCCAGTTAAAACAGTAACTGCCAGGATGGATGCAATCAGGAAACGTTTATTCATTTGTGAATTTTATCAAGATTCCCAAAAGGTTACACTTTCCTTGAAATCAATGAAAAGATGATGTATGATACGTGAACCCTTCATAGCCAAACATTATTTTTGATGGTAGTTATAAAAACTACAGATATTCTTCTTTATACTTTTATCACCATATACACACCGGGGGATTGCATCAATCAACTTCATCAGCCGAAGCATGGATTCCATCTTCGGCTTTAGTATTTAACGGAAGGAGGTGATTGTCAAAATCGCTTAACTGTTCCTTAGTCAGGCAAATCGTAATGAGACCAATTGATTTCCATACTTCGAGGAGAGTATTGAATGAAAATAAAAAAGTTTTTTGCCTTTGGTTTGATGTTCGTTCTGATGATGAGTCTGATGGGCGTT
>WNFY01011325.1_pt1 | contig 14456 bp, 11 predicted proteins | sample 5400091 | NCBI WGS metagenome assembly WNFY01 (sample SAMN13153364, study PRJNA577476) | soil metagenome | isolation source: 60 cm soil or saprolite under grassland replicate 1 | place: USA:California | collected 2016-06-15 | reverse complement strand
CCCTGCGCGAGAAGTTGCAGAGCGGAGACCTGAAGCCGCAGGATTACTATCGCCAGGTGCTGCGTTTCGTCTATCGCATGATCGTCCTGTTTGTGGCCGAAGATCGCGCCGTCCTGCTGCATCCCGACGCCGACGAGACTGCCCGCGCTCGCTACGCCGCTTATTACTCTACCGCCCGCCTGCGCCGCCTCGCCATCCATCGCCTGGGTACGCGGCACACGGATCTCTATCATGCGCTGCGCCTGGTCATGGAGCAGCTTGGCAGCGATACGGGCTGTCCCGACCTGGGCTTGCCCGCGCTGAACGGCTTCCTGTTCTCGCAGCGAGCTATCCCCGATCTGGTGGGCTGCGAATTAGCCAACTACGAACTGTTGAGCGCCGTCCGCTCGCTGGCCTTTACCTATGACGAGCGTACGCGTATGCAGCGGGCCGTTGACTATAAAAATATCGGCGCGGAAGAACTGGGCAGCATCTACGAATCGCTGCTCGAACTGCATCCCGAACTCGATGTGGAATCGGCGACCTTTACGCTCAAGACGGCCAGCGGCAACGAGCGCAAGACCTCCGGCAGCTACTATACTCCGACCAGCCTGATCGATTGCCTGCTCGATTCGGCGCTGGACCCCGTGCTGGCCGAAGCGGCGGCGAAGCCCGATCCCGAAAAGGCCATTCTCGCCCTCAAGGTCTGCGATCCTGCCTGTGGCAGCGGACACTTCCTGATCGCGGCGGCGCATCGGATCGCCAGGAAGCTGGCGGCGGTGCGCACGGGAACCGAGGAGCCAGGACCGGAGGCGCGTCGTGCGGCCCTGCGTGACGTGGTGGGACACTGCATCTACGGCGTCGATATCAACCCGATGGCGGTGGAACTGTGCAAGGTCAATCTGTGGATGGAGGCCATCGAGCCAGGCAAACCGCTCTCGTTCCTCGACGCGCATATCCAGTGCGGCAACAGCCTGCTCGGTTCCACGCCCGCCCTGTTGAGCGATGGCATTCCCGATAGCGCCTTTGAGCCGATTGAGGGCGATGACAAGAAGATATGCAGCGAATATAAAAAGAAGAACAAGGCGCAACGCGGCGGTGTGCGCACGCTCTTCGACGAGGAGTTGCAGCCGTGGGACCGCCTGGGCGACCTCGCCACCAGCATGATGCGGCTTGAGGAGATGGGCGACGATACCGTGGAGGAGATTCACCGCAAGCAGGCATACTACGAACATCTGGTGAAATCCAATGAGTATGTCAATGGGCGTCTCTGGGCCGACTCGTGGTGTGCCGCTTTTGTGTGGAAGAAGACAAAAGACTTTGCCTATCCCATCACCGAAGAAGTCTTTCGCAAGATCGAGGAGAACCCCTATAACATCGCCACCTGGATGAAAGACGAGGTTAGACGCTTGAGCGAGCAGTATCAGTTCGTTCACTGGCACCTGGCCTTCCCCGACGTGTTCCGCGTCCCGACGAAGGGCGAGGCGGCAGAGAACGAGCTGGCTGGCTGGTCCGGCGGCTTTGACGTAGTGTTGGGCAATCCGCCGTGGGAGCGCATCAAGATACAGGAAAAGGAATGGTTCGCCTCGCGTCGTCCAGAGGTTGCCAATGCCGCCAACGCCGCGCAACGTCGCAGGATGATCGCCGCCCTGGCTTATGATGATCCTGAGCTGTATGCGGCTTTTATGGATGATCAGCGCGAGGCGACGGGTGAGAGTCACCTGGTGCGCGATAGTGGGCGCTATCCTTTGTGTGGTCGTGGTGATGTGAATACGTATGCGATCTTTGCGGAGAATATGCGCGTTGTGATCAGTCCTATCGGGCGTTTAGGGTGTATTGTGCCATCGGGTATTGCGACGGATGATACGACGAAGTTCTTTTTCAAAAATCTCATAGAAACTCATACTTTGATTAGTCTTTTCGCATTTCAAAATGAAGCTCTGCTTTTTGCCGAAGTGCTTCATAGCGTCAAATTCGCACTACTTACGATTACAGGGTTTTTAAATCAAGCTGATCGGGCTGATTTCGCATTTGGACTTTATCGGGTGGATGAACTCAAGCAAGAGGAGCGCCATTTCTCGTTATCGGCTGAAGATATCGCATTACTTAATCCTAATACTTATACATGTCCTATTTTTCGCTTTAAACGAGATGTTGAGATATCAAAGGGTATCTACAAGAATTTGCCTATTCTAATAATAGAGGGATTGCACGAAATTAACCCTTGGAATATATCCTTCAACAGCATGTTTCATATGACGAATGACTCTCATTTATTTAGAACAAATGAACAACTAATATCTGATGGATATCGTCTTAAAAACAATATTTTTCACAAAGGAGAGGATACATATTTGCCTCTTTATGAAGGGAAAATGGTTTCTCATTATGACCATCGTTTTGGTACCTATGAAGGACAAACACAAGCACAGAAAAACCTCGGGAAACTCCCAGAATTTAGCGAGGAACAGCATGGGGATCCTTTCTCTATACCTCTACCCCAATATTGGATTCACAAGTCGTACTTGCCTGATTACACACAGAGTGGGAAGAAAGCATTTCTCGTTTTTCGAGATATTGCTCGCGCCACCGATATTCGAACTGCGATATTTTCTATTTTGCCTGTTGTAGCTTGTGGGAATAATCTTCCCATTGCTTTATGCGGTTTAGAATATAAACATGGAATGATATTGCTTGCCGCATCTTGCTCTTCATTTGTATTTGATTATGTTGCAAGGCAAAAACTTGGTGGCACCCACATGAATTTATTTATTTTCAAGCAACTTCCTGTAGTTCCACCGGATCAATATAGTTTAATGTGTAAGTGGGATCTTCAAAAGTCCATCGGAGATTGGATCTTCCCCCGCGCCCTCGAACTCACCTACACCGCGTGGGATCTCGAAGCGTTCGCCAGGGATTGCGGCTATGACGGGCCGCCCTATCGTTGGGACGAAGAGCGGCGTTTCCTCTTGCGCTGCGAGTTGGACGCCGCCTACTTCCACCTCTATGGGATTGAGCGCAACGACGTAGATTACATTATGGAAACATTCCCCATTGTAAAGCGCAAAGAAGAGAAGCAACTGGGCGAGTTCCGCACCAAACGCGTCATTCTAGAGATCTACGACGAGATGCAGCGAGCGATAGAGACGGGCGAGCCATATCAGACGCGACTGGACCCGCCGCCTGCCGATCCGGCGGTCGCGCACGAGCCACGGGCGGGGGTTGAGGTGTAGGGGTATGTAAAGGGTGTCACAAGTGTCACATTGGCTGTGAGGCGGCCTGGGGAGCGGACTCACAATGTGACACCCCCGAAAATGAGGGTGTCACCATCGTCACATTGCCCCCTTGCTGTCACTTACAATTAAGGGAACTGAATAAGCCCGATGATGTTACTGTCTGCATCTTTCACAAAGGAATGTGACCGATGGACGAACACGAATGGCTGGCTGCGCAATTCGAGGCCGAGCGTCCCCACCTGCGGGCGGTGGCCTACCGGATGCTCGGCTCCCTCTCCGAGGCGGACGACCACATGTCGTCTTCGGCTTCACGATCACGCGCGGCAAGATCGTCGCCATCGACCTACTTGCCGACCCCGAGCGCCTCCGCCAGCTCGACCTGCTAGTCCTGGATGACTGACGAGCCAACCCGAAGCTCGCGGCTCCGGTCAGGGGGCGGCCCTGCGGGGGGTATATAAAAATTGAGGGAATACAATAGATTTCCCCATATATATACTATATAGGTGGAACATGCAATGTCAAGCATTGCTGTATTGATGTGGGGCGGCTCACCATCCTGACATCAGTGGGTTTGATGGGCAATGTGACGATGGTGACACCCCCATTTTCGGGGGTGTCACATTGTGAGTCCGCTCCCCAGGCCGCTTCATGGGGCAATGTGACACTTGTGACACCCTTTACACGGGGGATCAAGTTTCGTCCGCGAGCGGCTTGCTCCTTTCTTTTCCTCTTCCGTCTGCTGGAAGGTCGCGCCAGGTTGTGTCAGAAGACGTTGTGTCTGCTGCCAGCGCTTTTCCGCACGTTCTGCCAGACGCGCGGTGCGAGCTTCGCATTCTTGTTGCTGGTGTCGAGCGTTTGCCAGGCGGCTCTGTGCCTTCTGTTGCCGCTTTCTTTTCTTCATCGCCCTCACTGCTCTCCTGTTCTCGTCGCTTCCCCCAATAACGAGAGAGACACCATTCACCACTCACAATCCGGCGTTCGTCAGTTCTTCTTTCAATGCACGCAGGTTACGGTTCTGCTCACGCAACGTCGCCATGTAGCTCATCCATCCCTCATGCTCACCGAGCTTCTCGTAGAGCGCACGCATGTTTGCGAGGTACTTACAAGCCTGTTGGTAGTTTTGACGGCCCCGCATGGCAATCAGTCGTTCGGCAAATAGCCGATAGATTTCGATCGCTTCACGAGGTCGCGTCTCTTCAGCGGCCCTGGCAACCTCAAGGGCGAGAGAGCCAGGTCCATAATATCCGTAGCCATCCGCGTAGATGTAGCCATAGCTGTCTTTCTTGACGATTCCTTTCAGCCGATGCACGGCCTCGTCGATATCGCCTTCATCCAGTGCGATCTGAATAAGGAGTCTCGCATTGCTGCCTTGCTCCAGGAACGCCATCACCTCTGGTCGAAGCGTTTCCCAACGATGTAGTTGCCGCGCCAGATTGCGGAGTTGCTGGTAGCGTCCGAGATAGAGTTGTCTGCGGAATAACAGCTCAACGATCTCCAATTCGGTGGTGTGGTTGCCTCTGGTCTGGTAATATTTCTGGAGCCATTCCAGGAGACGTACGTCTGGCTGCTCTTTGAGGCGTGCCCTCGCCAGGCGCTCAGCCACGGCATCCTGTCCATGCGCAACGAAGAGATCGGCCAGGCGAGGAAAGGAAGAGTCATCAACACGCTCTGTTTCTCTGGCGGCTTCGTCTATGCGTCCCAATGTCAAAAGGCGATCGATCAGGTCCGAGGTGCGCCCTGTCTCACGGCAGATACGCAGGTAGGTTTCATCGTCGAGGGTGTCTTGCTCCAGATCCAACAAGAATCTGCCATATGCCTGACGTGGGGAACCTGCAATTCTTTCCTCTTTGTTGGTCAACACATCATGAATCCGCGTTGCCAGCATCTGTCGCTCCAATGGCTGAGTGTATCGCACTAACTGATCCGATGCGCTGCCGTAAAAGCTGTGGCTCTCATCAGCGTGCAAATCGCGTTGGTAGATGGCAAACAACACCTCGATGATCTTTGCACGCGCCACGCGATCAGTGTGTGGATCAGCCAGGCAGCTCCCTAACGCTTCAATACACGCCTCGACCAGTTCCTCTAACCCCTCCTCCTCTGGATAGTAGCCCTCTTCTTCATAGTAGTCATCACTGTCGGCCTCTTCTTCATAATAGAGGTGGGACTCTTCGAAGATCTCGTTCACCAGGGTTTCGTAGATGGTTGCCGCGCCCAAAAAGTCTTGCTGCCGTACCAGTTGATCTGCCGTGTCTTTGACGGGCAGCAGGTGCTGGCTGATGCGTGACGTGTCGTGTTGAAACGCATCGGCAACCTGGCGGCGATAGGTGTCCGGGTTCACCGAGAGCAGCCTCTGAGCAGGGCGAATGAGATATCCATCGGGATGGCGCACCCAGAATTGCCGCATGTGCCAGGGATAGTCCGCCAATGGGCGTACGATGTCGGCCTGGGCCTGCTGAGCTTGACGGTACACCTCATCAGCACTCTCGACGAGAAGGACGATCTCCACGCCGCTGCCACGCTGCCCCGGCGCAAGCAGGCGGGCGCGTTCGGGTTCCCAATAGGGCGCGTGGTCGGTCGCCAGTTGAATGAAGGTTTCTCCCCGAGAGAGCTCTGCGTAATCGTTTGCCTCGCGAGCCACGACACGAAAGCCCAGAGTGTTCTCAAACCAGGCGATCGATTGCTCGAAGTCGCTGACGCATATTTCAACCCAACTGGTTCTGGTCATGTCTACGTTCCTTTCCAGACAAGATGCGACGAACACCCTCCAGGTCATGAGCAACGAATGCTCCACAATGACAACCGAGAGACGTGTCCAGGAGCGTTTCGCTTTCCGGCGAGCGATGTGCTTTCCTTTGGTCATGGCCCTATTCTAGCAGATCGAACAAGCCCAACGCGACGGGCACCTGAAACGCTCGTGCATGAGGCGGCGATACGATGACGCGGGCATTGATAGAGCGTGATCTTATCTTATATCTGCTGGAAGAACCGCCAACCCCGCCTCCGTCATCTTCCCCTCGCGTAGCAATCGAGCAGCACGAGCACGATTGCCAGCCGTCCACTGACTCTTTGGGCGACGAGGGGTGAAGCGGATCGCATAGGTTTGCTCGTTCATCCCCCTTGACTGGCTATCGATCCAGCCGAAGCAGAGGGCTTCTTCGACCGCGTCCTCGTAGGAGATTCCAGTGTGATGAGCGCTCTTTTTGTAGAAGACGAGCCAGATCTCTTTGTATGTGTGGATATGCGCCGCAAGCCAGGCGCGCCATTCTTGACGGGAATGAACCAGCAGCGTTTCTCCTATCTCCATGTCTTTCTCCTCAACATGTTCTCATCGTTGAGTCTATCACGTTCCCGATCAACGAGGCCACATACCATCGCCTCTTTCGCTGACAGCATGAGCGTGTGATATGCTATCAGTGTGCAACGAAGGGAGACGTACGATGGATCAGCAAGCCCATGCGTTTCTCGGGGAGGATGTTGTGCTTTGTCCGCTGCTTTTCGCCATGGCAAAGCGGAGGCAGAGCATGCCTCACAATGGGCATGCCACAGCAAGAAGAGCATGCCCGACACAAACCAAAGGAGGTTTCCCATGCGTTTTGACAAACAGGTAGCACTCGTCACCGGAGCCGGTTCCGGGATTGGACGCGCGCTGGTGCAGCGTTTTGTGGCTGAAGGGGCTTCCGTGGTGGCGGATATTCTCTGCAACAACGCCGGGATTATGGACTCCATGACACCGGCAGCGGATGTTTCACTGGAATTATGGAACCGCGTTTTGGCAATCAATCTGACCGGTCCCTTTCTGGCCTGCCGCCTTGCTCTTCCAATCATGCTCCAACAGGGTGGGGGCCGTATCGTCAACACCGCCTCCGAGGCTGGTCTGCGTGGTGGGACTGCCGGAACCCCCTACACGGTTTCCAAACATGGGGTCGTTGGTTTGACCAGGAGTATCGCCTTCTTCTACGGCGACCGTGGCATCCGTTGCAATGCGGTCTGCCCCGGGCCAGTCGAAACCAACATTGGGTTTGGAGGCGGAACGCCTCATGAAGCTGGTATGGCGCACGTATGGAAGCTCATTGAGGCCACTACGGTAGGACAGCCAGCCAAACCAGAACAACTCGCCGCTGCCATGGCCTTTCTGGCTTCCGACGAGGCCAGTTTCCTCAATGGAGCCATCGTGCCAGTTGACAATGGCTGGTTGGCAGGATAAACGAGCTAAAATAAAATGAATATTCTGGTCTATGGAGCAGGAGTCATTGGCAAAGAACATGAGTGAGACCATGATACAGAAGCCGATGTGGCTGGGCCTTAGCCAGTCAACAATACACTGATTACCATGATCACGAAGGGGGGGTACCAGTCCACGATGACCGCAAGCTCTTTGAGATGCTGATCCTTGAGGGGATGCAGGCAGGCTTGAGCTGGTCCCTGATCCTCAAAAAGCGAGCGGGATACCTCCAGGCGTTTGATGGCTTTGATGCGAGGAAGATTGCGCGCTATGATACCCGCCACGTCCAGGAGCTCCTTGCTAACCCTGAGATTGTGAGAAACAGGCTGAAAATCCAGGCCACGCTTCAGAACGCGCGCGCCTTTCTTCAGCTCCAGTCCGATGCAGGAAGGTTCGATGCCTTTCTCTGGCAATTTGTGGATGGACAATCGAGACAGAATGCCTGGAAATCCTTGCAGGAAGTTCCTGCCAGGACGAAGGAATCCGATGCTATGAGCAAGGAGTTGAAGCGACGTGGTTTTACCTTTGTTGGTTCTACCATTTGCTATGCGTTCATGCCAGCCGTTGGAATGGTCAACGATCACGTCATCGAGTGTTTCCGCTGGCAAGAAGTGCAAGCCCTTGCTCGATAGTTCTCTCTAGTGTCAATCGGGACATACCATCGAGAGGAGAAGATATGCCTGAGAAGAGCTTCGATGTGCAAGCACGCTTCGACGTACAAGGCCGTACCGCCGTCATCACGGGCGGCAGCGGCTACTTTGGACGCGCCATGGCTTCTGCCCTGGCCCAGGCAGGCGCACAGGTCGCTATTCTGGGTCGTCATGGCGAGACCACACAAACGGTGGCCCAAACCATCCAGGCTGAAGGCGGCTCGGCTCTGGGTATCGCGTGCGATGTGCTGAGTCGCGCCTCACTTGAGCAAAGCCAGGAGCAGATCGCGAACGCCTTCGGCCCGGTAGATATTCTGATCAATGCCGCAGGAGGCAACTCCCCCTCGGCTACCACTTCAGCCGAACAGAGTTTCTTTGACCTGGACGCGCAGGCCGCTACTCATGTCTTCGGGCTCAATTTTACCGGAACCTTCCAGAGTTGCCAGGTCTTTGGACGCGGCATGGCCCAGCGTGGCGAGGGCTGCATCCTCAACGTCACCTCCATGAGTGGTCTGCGACCCCTGACCCGCGTACCAGCTTACAGTGCCGCCAAGGCTGCCATCGTCAACTTCACCCAATGGTTAGCCGTGCATATGGCTCAGGAGTACAGTCCACGCATCCGGGTCAATGCCCTGGCCCCTGGCTTCTTCTTGACGGAACAAAATCGCTACTTGATGATCGATACACACAGCGGGTCCCTCACGACACGTGGGCAGACCATTGTCGATCATACTCCGATGGGTCGCTTAGGCACACCAGAGGATCTGCTTGGCACCCTGTTCTGGCTGGTAAGTCCTGCGTCGGCCTTTGTCACCGGTGTGGTGATCCCGGTCGATGGCGGCTTCTCATCCTTCAGCGGCGTTTAGAAAAGGAGGGCATTCATTTGGATCTGTTCCTTCCTACTCCCCGTATTTTCGCACGCCCTCATCCAGGCGCTTGTGTTGATATTCCAACTCCGCGCCCAGCTCGTCAACGGTCGTTTCTAACTGACCATAGGCGGCATAGGCATCTTCCAGCGTTTCACCCTTCATATCTTTGCGAGTGACGGTCAAATAGCCGACAAAGCCGATGATCAAGATCGTCAAGACCAGGGCGACCTTTGTATCACCCAGCCCAAGACCACCCAGAGACGGCTTCCCAAACCAGTCGGCAAACGAAGCGCCCAGTGGCCGAGTCATGATGTAGGCAAACCAGAAGGCCACAATCTCGTTCAGACCAAATAATCGGTAAGCCAGAGCTGGGACAGCAAACAAGACGGCAAACAGCACCCCTGAGGAGAAGTACCCCAAACCCAGGGTTGCCGCTGTCAGGTCACCTGCGGCGGTGCCGAGCGCGAACGTCGCTATGACCGTGGCCCAGTAAAACAGCTCGCGACGAGGGGTGTTGATACTATGGATAGACAGCGTTTTCTCGCTTCCATACCAGACCACGAAGATCACGGCAAGCGCGACCGCAAAGAACACGGTTGAGACAAGATACGGGATACCCAAGACAACGTGTGTTATATCAGCAGCCATCGTTCCAAATACAGCGACCATGACGACGGCTAACCAGTAGATCCAGGCCACATATCGACGGACCAAAACTGGAGGACCAGCGAGGCAATCAGGCCAATGCTTCCAAGAGCTACCGCGATATAGGGATTGATGTGATACACCAGATAGTCAGAGGTTGACTCGCCCATCGCTGTCGTCAACAATTTAATGATCCAGAAGTAGATGGTGACTTCCGGAACCTTTCTCAAGGTTCGCATTGCCAGATGCATCCGTTGGGGGGGTAGTAAGGTTTTACTCATGTGTGGATTCTCCTCTTATCGACGTTTAGCGTCGCTATGACGTCAGATGATTATACACATTCGCCGCCACTGAATCAAACGATTTCCATCTGACGCACAGTGACTTTTCCAGGGTATCCTACTATACTCTTCATATGAGGGAGTGGATAGTCCATGAAGAGAACAGATTAAGCAAACGAGGGACGAACACCATGTCAGATACGGAACGAAATCGGCTGCAAGAAACGCATGAGAACAGGCGACCGTGGTACCGTTGGGGACCCTATCTCAGCGAACGTCAATGGGGAACCGTCCGGGAAGATTATTCTCCCAACGGCACAGCGTGGGATTTCCTCCCACATGATCTCGCCCGCTCACATACCTATCGTTGGGGTGAAGACGGATTATTAGGGATCAGCGACGATCAAGGTCTGCTCTGTTTTGCCCTGGCCCTGTGGAACAAGACCGACCCCATTCTAAAGGAACGGCTCTTCGGGCTGACGAACTCAGAGGGCAACCACGGCGAGGATGTGAAAGAATACTACTTCTTTCTGGATAACATCCCAACCCATTCCTACATGAAGGCGCTCTACAAATACCCACAACGCGCTTTCCCCTATACGGATCTTGCCGCCACCAATCGCAATCGCAGTCGTCAGGAAGCGGAATACGAACTGATCGATACGGGCGTCTTTGCGGAAGACCGCTACTTCGATATCACCGTGGAATACGCCAAAGTTGACCCGCTCGACATGCTGATCCGCGTGAACGCAACCAATCGCGGACCGGAGGCGGCGCCGCTGCACCTGCTCCCTACGCTCTGGTTCCGCAATACCTGGGCATGGGGCTATGATGACCGTCGGCCCGTGCTGACGGCAGTCGAGGCTGAAGCACCAGATGTTCGTCTCGTGCATGCACAGCATTACGCACTGGGTGACTACTGGCTGGCCTGTGAAGGAGCACCTGAACTGCTCTTTACGGAGAACGAATCCAACGCCCAGCGACTGTGGGGTATCCCAGGCCCAACGCCGTTCGTCAAAGACGGCATTCATGAGACGGTGGTCAACGGAGCTGAAGGAAAAGTCAATCCGCGGGGCGTCGGCACCAAAGTATCAGCCCACTATAGCATAGTCATTGCGCCAGGCGCCACGCAGACCATCCTCTTGCGCCTATCCGCCAATCGACCAGGCCTACCTTTTGACAATGCTGCGGAGCTTTTCGCTACTCGTATTGGAGAAGCCGACGAGTTTTACCGGGCGGTGAGTACGGCCCAGGCAGAGGATGCGCGGGCAGTGCAGCGACAGGCGCTGGCCGGCCTGCTCTGGAGCAAGCAGTTCTACTGCTACGACGTGGATAAATGGCTGCGAGGTGACCCTGCGGGCCCCACACCACCGCCCCAGCGCAGCCGTAATAAAGGGTGGCGGCATCTGAGCAATAACGACATTATCATCATGCCCGACACCTGGGAGTACCCCTGGTACGCGGCGTGGGACCTGGCCTTCCACTGCGTAGCAATGGCCCTGGTCGATAGCGCCTTCGCCAAGGACCAGCTGCTCCTGCTGCTCCACGAGTGGTACATGCATCCCAACGGTCAGCTGCCCGCCTACGAATGGGCTTTCAGCGATGCCAATCCGCCTGTGCATGCCTGGGCTGCCTGGCATATCTACAGGCAGGAGAAGGAGCGCACCGGGAAAGGTGATACCTTCTTCCTGGAGCGTGTCTTCCAGAAATTGCTGCTCACCTTCACCTGGTGGGTCAATCGCAAAGACCAGGAGGAGAATAATATCTTTGAAGGCGGATTCCTGGGGTTGGACAACATCGGCGTCTTCGATCGCAACACGACCCTACCGGATGGCATGGTGCTCGAGCAGTCCGACGGTTCAGCCTGGATGGGGATGTTTGGGTTGAACATGCTGGCGATGGCTCTGGAACTGGCACGCACGGACCCGGTCTACGAAGACATGGCAACCAAGCTGTTTGATCACTTCATGTACATCACCGATGCTATCTACGGTGGGGGACAGACCGGTATGGGACTCTGGAACGACGAGGACAGCTTTTTCTACGACAAGCTGAGTTTACCCGATGGCCAGCAGTTTCCACTGAAAGTGCGCTCCCTGGTCGGGCTCATTCCACTGCTGGCAATAGAGACGTTTGAAACGGACCTGGTCGAGAACTTTCTCGATGAGCGCATGCGTTGGTTTGCGGAAAACCGCCCCTATATCCCACACCTGCTTGCGCGCTGGCAGGATCTACCAAAGACCGGCCTGAGCAAAAACTACTCTCTGTTGTCAATCGTGCGTGGTTCTGATCTAGAGAAAATCCTCAAACGCATGCTGGACCCCCAAGAATTCCTGAGCGACTACGGGATTCGCTCGATCAGCAAGTATCACGAGGCGCACCCCTATGTGCTCGATACGAAATATGGAAACTATTCCGTGAATTACGAGCCGGGCGAATCAACCACCGGAGCCTTTGGAGGGAACTCCAACTGGCGCGGGCCGATCTGGTTCCCCATCAACTTCCTGCTGGTCGAAGCACTGCAGAAATACCATCAATTCTATGGCGAGGATTTGCTGGTAGAATACCCGACTGGCTCAGGCTCGAAACTGACGCTGGGCCAGGTGGCAGAAGAGCTGGCGCGTCGCCTCACGAACATCTTTTTGCGTGACGAGCAGGGACGCCGGGCTGTATTCGGCACCAATATGGCCTTTCAGAACGATGCGCACTGGCGTGATTACATCCCGTTCCATGAGTACTTCCACGGTGATAACGGGCGCGGCGTCGGTGCCAGCCATCAGACCGGCTGGACGGCTGTGGTAGCCAATCTCCTCCAGCAGACAAAATAGATAGGCGGAACAATGAAGATCGTATGAGCAGCGGTATCAGAACTATAACCGGCCCATCGAGGCATAAAGTGCCTCAGTCAGGGAGTAAATGTAGCGTCCTCAACCGCTCCCAACGCTCGCAGCGTGGCTCGCTGCGCCTGCGTCAATCCCTTCACGCCGCTGATATTGAGGCGCTCGTCGGGCCGGTCTCGCCGCAGCGTCCGCAGATGCTCCCCGCTCGCGAGATCCCACACCTGGATCGCGCCATCATCCCCGCAACTGACCAGCCTCTGGCTATCTGGGCTGCGCTTGAGCGACAGGACCGCCCCTTGATGGGCCTTTCGCACCCGCACACACTCCCCGCGCTGCAGGTCCCACCAGCGCAGCATGCCATCGCTGCTGCCACTCAGCAGCACTGCACCGGTCGGACTCCAAGCCAGCGCGCACACAATCTCGCTCGGCTCGTTCAAGGTGTACAGGCGCTCCCCGCTGCGCACATCCCAGATAAAGAGTTCCCCACTGCCTCCTCTGCCCCCATAGGCGCTAGGCCAATACGGTATTACGGGCAGAAGCAGTATTTCTGCCCACATCGCTCTGCTGGAAACCGATCCTCCTTTCAAGATCAACCAACCAGCAAAACGCCTGTTGCCAGCGATGAGGGCGTTTGCGCCTCCGCAGCCCGAAATGTCGATGAAAGCGCGCCAAACAGTTGAGCAACCGCTGCTGAGTCCATGATCCCCGGACCTGTTGGCGCAACCGATCCACGCTCCATGTCTGCAACTGCCACTCACTGATAGCTTGCTCCTCCTCGTCCAGTGGCTTGCCCATTTGTTCGCTCATCGCTTTCTTTTCCTCTTGCACCTGTGCATACAACTGAGACAGCAGGCTTCTCATTTCACATGCCACCTCTTGCTGCATGACCCAACTCACCACAATTGCATAGACCGTCGCCAGCGCGGTTTCTTCTGTTTCCGCACGTAAACGATGCTGACTGAGCAATTGCTTGATCCGCTTAAACAACAGCTCAATGTGCCACCTCGCCCGATACAAGCTCAACACTTCTACCGCACTCCAATCGGCAGCCGGCAACGTCGTGAGCACCAGCAACCACCCGGCCAAATACAACGTCTCGGACTGAATGCCCCTTTGCCTTTTGCTCGCCTTCTTGCATTTTTGACGACGCATCTGCTCGGTCTGTTCTGCTGTCCTGTGCAGCGCGATCACCCGGACCTCATAGCTTTTCTCCTGATGAGAAAAAAAGGCGCGCGTACTACAGATCTTTCCAGCTCGTGCTCGTTGGGCTTTTAACCACTTGATCACCTCGAAGTCTCTTACGTGCTCATCTTGCAGAGGGAAACTCCCTGGGTAAAACGCCGTCACCGCATAGGCTCCTGCTTCGGCACTTTGCGCCACGCGATCTCGGTAGCCAGAGCCACTCTCATGCACGTAGATGGCTCCTGCCTGCAAGGCAAAGTGCTTCAGATGTTCTGCCACCTTCGTGAAACTTCCCACCGCCTGGCGCAGCTGCTGGGTGAGCAATGAATACACACAATGGATGCGCCATACCCTTCCCTTGACTCCCACACACTTCACATTCGTCGCATCCACCAGGTCAATGGATCCATAGCCTGCTTTCTTCAACCACGGACACAACTGCACTCCTTGGGTCTGCAACTGTTGACTCAACAGCCACGCCAGCCACGCGCTCGCGTTTCTGAGCCGTTCTCGCCAACTTGTATCGGCCAGATCCCCTACTCCCGCTAAGAC
>WNFY01008315.1_pt1 | contig 14458 bp, 11 predicted proteins | sample 5400091 | NCBI WGS metagenome assembly WNFY01 (sample SAMN13153364, study PRJNA577476) | soil metagenome | isolation source: 60 cm soil or saprolite under grassland replicate 1 | place: USA:California | collected 2016-06-15 | reverse complement strand
GAAGGCAACACGCGAGCTCGGCTTTAAACCTCGCGACCCGGGAGAAACGCTTCACGACACAGTTGTCTATCTCCGCGAGAATTTTCTCGGCGGAAATGCTTTTGGGAAATAGGCCCGTAAGACCGGACCGCGTTGAGTACTAGCCGCTGCGACGTGGCTTTAACACTATAGGAAAAAAACACTATAGGAAAAAAATCATTGGTCATATATCATCTAATATTTCTCATTCGTTATTGCCGATACAAGCCAGGATCTGAGGAGACTTAACCCCCAGAAATACTTTGCAGGGCAACCTTCTCCGGGTTCGTCTCCCCTAAGCTACCAGCAACGTTTGCCAGTCGTTCTTGCAGTTATGAACCCTACGTTCGTACCGCATCTTAAGAGCGAGCCTTCCCTCGGCTTACAACGTTGCTGAGCGTACCATCAATTCGGCGAGCAGCCTTGGCCGGATACTTTCAAAAGATCGCAAGGAGATCCTCATATGCGTCGGTCTAGAGTTATCTTTCTTTTCTCTATTCTCACGTGTTTTTTGCCGATTGCACGGGCTGAGGCTCATGGGTGAATTCGATAGCCCGAACGGTAGCGAGGGCCCGGAAAACGTGTCGGTTTTGGCCACTACAGCCGGCGCCTACCGCATTACCATTGCACCACTGGACCAGGTTGCGGAGGCGCCTGCCGGTCGCTATGAGGTAAAGATCCTTGAGATTCGCCACGCCACAGAGCAGGAGCTGCAAGCAGGCAAGAATCAGGATGCACTCAAGGTCCGAGGCCTCGCACTCCTCGCCGAAATAGCAGAGACGCTAAAACAAATCCAGCTGCCGCAAACCAGAGTCCGAGCCCAGGTGCAAGCTGCACAACTACTCTGGCCCAACGATGAGAAACCTGCCTCGAAACTCCTCGCGGACGCCATGGAAGGGGTCAAAGAATACCTGGCCGGTATCGATGCCAGTGAGCCAGACTATTACCAGAGCTATCAAATCGCGATGGACTTGCGTCTCCAGGTCCTTCAGTGTCTGGCCCCGCACGATCCGGAAGCGGCTCTTACCTTTCTTCGTTCTACACGCACACTAGTGAATCCCGAGGCTGGGCCGAACAACCGACCAAACCAGGAAATTCAGCTTGAGCTTTCAATAGCAAGCCAGATCACAACCAGCGATCCAAAACGTGCCCTCCAGATTGCCGAGGACACCCTCAAGAAAGGTTATGCATCATCCCTGATCGACACTCTCATGCGGCTGCGAACTGCTGATCCCGATTCGGCCACCAAACTGGCAAAGGACATCGCCGCAAAACTGCAGGACGAAAAGTTACTCACTAACCCGGAGGCAACGAACCTTGCCGTCAACCTGCTTCGATTTGCCCATTCGCCGGCAAGAAGAAATCAAACCGCAAACAGCGGCACGGCGAACACATCTCTGCTCTCCGATCAGGAATTTCGCGACTTACTCCAAAAGACTCTTGCCGAAGCGCTCTCATACAAAGAGTCTGTAACCAATCCGTATTCCGCCGAAAGAAACTCGGCCCAGAACATCCTGAACTCGCTCAGGGGAATAGCACCAGACATGGAGACCTACGCGCCCGGGAGCAGCGCAGCCATCGAGAAAAGGACAAACGAGCTCAACACTCCTCCCGATCCACAAGGCGCTCTCTGGCAACACTATCAGAATACGATTGGCGCGGGCTCCCTCGAATCGGGGCTGGAGACTGCTGCGCGTGCACCCCGCGAGATGAGGGATCAGCTCTATCAGCAGGTCGCCGGAAAAGCGGTGGAGAACGGAGATTTCACCCGCGCCAGACAAATTTTGACGGAGCGCATCGCAAATCCCGTCCAACGCCGGCAGGCCTTGAACAATCTGGACCAGCAAGCGATCTACTACGCGGTTTCCAGAGGGAAGATCGAAGAGGCATTGAGGAGTCTCGCCAATTTTCCGAGGGCTAAGGAGCGCACCATGATATTGAGACAAATAGTCAATCAGATTGGGCATGGTCAAAAGTCCGCGACTGCCCTGAACCTCCTGGAGTTAGCTCGCAGCATGCTTGGAACTTCACTCCAAGCCGAGGACCAGGAGCAGATGGGAGCCCTTTTGGAGATTGGGCGTGCCTTCTCTCGATACGATCCCAAGCGGGGGTTTGAGATTGTCGAGCCTCTGGTGGATCAGTTTAATGAGATAAGTGTCGCGGCAGTTACGTTGAATGGTTTTGGCCAACAGTACTATCAGGACGGTGAACTGATTATGCAGAACGGCAATAGCGTCGCAAACGCGGCAAATCTGATAGCAATGACCCTGGGTAGCTTGACCTTCGCGAATTTTGACGGCGCAAAGGCCTTGGCAGACAAGATTCACCCCCCGGAAGTCCGAATTAGTGCCTACCTGGCTATCGCTCATCAAGCAATCTTGGGAACTGACGGTGAGAGTGGCCGTCGCTTCGCCAACCACTAAGTTTACACGCGTGGTTGAGCGCCTCCGTTGCTCAACGATAGCCTGATGCATGCAGACTATCTTACTGCTCGGCTTTGTTCACTCGCCCAAGGCCGAGTATTTAAACAGGCGGAAGCGGTAACGCTGCTGGTCGCGAATCTTCTTCGCAATCACACCATGAAGATTGTCATCCCACTTGGTGTATTGCTCGATAAACCTGTTGGCCGCCGCTTTATCTCCCTGATACTGAACTGCTAACGTTTTTTCCAGCATCTTGCCTACCACTTCGTGATACTTGTCGTAGTTAATCCGCAATGTCTTGCCGGCCGGATCAAAAGTCAGTAATCCGTTCTCCAGAAAGAAATTCCACTGCATCAGTTGCATCGTGTTGTAGGGTTGGTCACGACGGGGCCTGTTGTTCTGTAACACCCGCAGGATTCCACTGGCATAGACACTGCGCAACTGCGATTCGGTGTAGTATCCCTGATTGCGCAATGCTTCAGCGACAAACAATGACACCAGATCGGCCTTCATCTCTTCCAGCGCATTCGCGTCGTCTTGCAGGGCGTCGTCAAGATCGCGACCGTCCTTCGTGCGGTCCACTCCCAGATAGTGCCCTACTTCATGCCACAGTGTGCGATAAAAGTTCCCATCGTTCGTCAATCCCTTTGCCTGTTCTCCGCCCACTGCTGCTTCAAATGTACGCGACGTGCTTTCAAAAATCTTGGGTTCGCGCATTATATTTGCGCGCAGCAGAATCGTGCGGCCGTAACGACGCGCGAGATAACTCTCGTTGGGCAGAATGGTGGCGGTGTTTCCACCGCGCGCCTGACCAAAGTCGGCAACCACGTCGTAGACGCCAACCGGTATATCCTCCCTGACTTTCTTGTGAGGCTCATAAGGCAGAGAATCTTCGAGCTTGCCGCGTTAGCAGCAAACTGAACGCAAAAAAAGTTTTCACACCGTAGAGTTCATCGTCGTAGGTTTCGTATGAACCGATCTGCGCATTCAAATTCTTGAAGTGGCCTGTAACCCAGCTGGCGTCGCCGGACTCGTAGTCGTTAGTCAAAAGATCGCGAGCCCGATTTCGCAGATACCTGGCAAACTCTTCGTCATCCTTCTGTACAGCGTCGGCAGCCTCGTTTAGGAGTCCATACGCGCGCACTAGTTCGTCGGCGTAGGCCAACGCATATGGCACCGCATAGAAGCTGGAAGGGGTAAGCCTGGGTGAGTTCCCAACAAGGTCCTCAAGCTGCGTTTTGAGTTTAGGGTGTAACGTATCGAGCACGGGGTACTTCCGCAAAGTGGCCAAGTCGGCTTTGAGATTTTCTGCAGTTCCCGTCTTTACAGCAGTTCTTTGATCGAGAAGTTCGTTTCGCTTGTCTGGATGCGAAGCCAGGAATGGATCCAGGTCCTTTTGCGTAATGCCCCACGGGTACATGTTCTTTCCCGGGGCAGGCGCTTCCACAGCTGCAAAAGGTTCTCTCTTGTTTTCCAGTGTGGTTGCTATCGGTCCCTGATTCAAGCGGTAAAGGAGAAGCAGGTTCCGGCTTGCTGGTGACGACCCTGTTTGCTTATCGAGCCATAGCAGTTCGCGGTATACCTCAAGCGCCCTTGGGTGTCGCTGTTCTTCATAAAGTTGCTGGAAGATCTTTCCGACCTCCAGCAACTTCCGAACGGCATCTCGCTCACCTGAACTCAGCTGGGATAGGTCAGGCGCCAGCCGGATCGTTTCCGTTTTTTCGATGATCGGCTGGCTTTTTTCCAGCGGCCAGTAACCGGCAGGGAAAGTATCGAGCGAAGACATACGCGCTCCGTTCTGCGCGAGTGTGGCAGCAAAAGTGGTCAACAGAACAAACAACGCAATTAGTTTGGACATTCATTCATCCTCATAAAAGCGCAGTCATTGGCCATATATTATTTGACCAATGATTTACGTTTTCACACTGAGCCCGCGAGCACAACTAAGAGCTAATCAACCTATTGCTGATCAGTCGGAAGGATATCCTGCAAATTATCAAAAGCGACCTTTGCCTTGCTTCCACAAACAAGCGTTACTTCTTTACCCTTGCCGGGAGCAGTTACCCTGACACCTTGATCGGCAATGACCCGTTTCTCTTCACCGTTATAATCATCGAAGACTGAATACTCGAACCGGTCTACCACAAAGTTGATTTCGGTCATGTCAACCTGGGCCCTGAAGTAATGCATGTAACGAAATGCTTGCTGTGTCTTTTCACGCCCCCTCGGAAACTCCAACTCAATCTTTCCGGGCAAGCCAAAGCGATACTGCAAATATCCTCGTTCCTTACTCAGATCCTTTGAAGCACACAGCGAAACAATCTTCGCGGGACGTTTTATCGTGCAACTGAAAACAATGTGTTCGGCCCTTTCGCAAAGCGAGTTTGGTAGCAGACCTCCTGGATCGCGGCTTGTTTCCTGTCTTGGTACATAAAGCAACCGACCGATGGTATTCGGTTTGCTGGTAGACACCAGGCAAAGGCAAAGGCCAACAACGGATAAGGCGAGCCAGAAGATGAACTGTCGGGCGTATGGCCGGGTGACTTCGGGCATAACCAGATGATCTATTCCGCCGTGTGCTGCAATGCCGCTGGGATGTTGGGCCATCCTCGTTAATTTTCGACTGGAGCGTGAGTCTACCGTTTTGTTATCACGGTAAAAGTGCTGCGATGATCATTTCATATGGTAATTTCACTTGTACCTGGGTCGCACCGTTTTTGTTGGCGATCGAGAACACTTCCGCAAGATTAACTCTGGGAATTCCCAGCACATGAATGGTGTCTCCCTTCGACAAGGTGAGCAGTTTTGCTGCAGGGGGAGTTCCTTTAACAAAAACCATGCGATGCGTAATCGGGGAGACTGGGTTCTCCAGGCTACCCTTGGAATCGTAGATGTTGCATAAGACCATGAAGCCATCCCCGACATCCTTGGGCTTGCCCGCAAGTTCAATGACAAACTCCGCATAGTTATATTTTCGCTCGCCACCGGCAATCATGATGGCTGTATTACTAGCCTGTATGGTTGCGTCGGTATCGTCATAATAGGGGAAAGCAGTGCTCGCCGGATATGGTTGATACCCGGGAATTTCCGCAAACGAGTCGAGTATATCGATTCCGGAAAAGCTTGTTATCGGGTGAATCTCAAACAGATGATCCGGATTCGAGCCTTTAGGGAAAGGGGTTGGAGCGGGTGTGCCCTGAATCTGATTTGTCTGACCAAGATGTTCGAACCAGATTCTCCACGCACCTGTGACGCTAACCCCGGGCTTGATACCTACAATCTTTAACAGCTCCTGCAGCGCCGTTGGTTCACGCTTGGCATTGAGAATCTCAGCAACGAGAGGGAGTTGTATGATGCTATCTCGCCCCGACATGTGAATGTCGCCATCGTCACCGTCGTCTTTTATCGAGTGAGGATCTTTCGGATGCGCGTCAACTGTGAGGCTTGTTGTTATGGTGGCCTTGTTTCTAAATTTCATCACAAACGATTTATTGAGAGCCAGGGTTATGTCCGCCTTGCATACCGTCGTGCATGCGAACAGGACCAGCAACAGAGCCGTCGTTAGTTTTGCCATCGGTTTTTATCGCTCTTCTCAGGCTGATTTGTCAGCAGGCGCCAGTTTCTTCTTTTCCCGTGTCTTGGCCACTTCGTCCGGAGATTTCCCAGCCGATCGAATGTTTACAAACTTGTTCAGAATATCAAACCAGAATGGAGCGCCCAGCGAGATAGCGAGAACCGTAACAAGCCATCCAAAAATGCGTTCAAACCAATCGCGAGCTGAATTGTCGCTCAGGCTTCCCTGCCAACCCATCATCTGACCCAGCAAGGCGTTCTCCTCCGGAGACACGGTATTGCCTTCATTCGACGTGACCGTTGGATTCGTCGGATCGTCAGGATCCGGATATTCGACTGTAACGGAGGGTCGCGGTTTCTGGGCGCGGTTCTTTGCCTCCTCCAAAACCGCTGCGCGCAGCACCGGATCCCGCCAAAGACGACGCGCGATGTGCACTGTATCAGCGTTTGCCATGACGGTTATCAGAATCGCCACGACGACTGTCCAGACCTGGGTCCTCCGTTTATACCAACCGCTGACTCGATCCATGGTGTCTTCAAACCAGCCTTCAATGGCAAACTGTGCTCCTTCGGCATCGTCGCCGGCAGTGTGTATCAGGGCCGTGAGCACTCGCTTCACGTCGCCATCAGGCATCGTTGCAATGCCGTTCTCCAACACTTGAATGTCGATGGGACCAGCCCTGCCGTTTATCAGAATGTCGGTCACGACTGTCGAGAAAGTTCGAGATGGCAGATACGCGGGAAACCGATTGTCTCGCATCATTCCGGTGACCAAGGGATGTTTGTAAAACTCCTTGAGAAAGGCTTCTGATTGGTCCCTGGAGTCGCTGGTCGCTTGATTGTCAAGCAACTGGGAAATGGCCTTCTTCAGCATAAAGGCACGCGACTTGGTAATGGCTGACAATATCTCATTTGCTGATGTGCATAAGATGGCCAGCAACAAGTAAACAAAGACCAAGCCTATGGCAACATCGAGAACACTCGAACCAAAGATACCAGTCATGATGTCTCCTCGGGCGATGATCTCTCAACGAGTCAAAAAAGAGGTAAATCTCACGGTTGGCAGAGAAACACGGCGTTGCGCAGGTTCAAGAGGACCAACCGATAGGTCTTGCGAGGTGGCGTGACCATATTACAGTTTAGCCCGTTATTTCAAGCCATGGATGGGTTCTGTCTCAGACTGGGAGGAGACTACAAACCGATTATCCCTCGAGCCAACAATTTCTTCATTATGCGCAAGCAGTCGGCGTCTCGGAAAGGGCAGATGGAGAGGATTGATTGAACATCCCATTCGCCGTTAATTCTCGACAGCAGAAATCCCTCCTGCGGCGCCAATTGTTGTTCCGTCAAGTTGGCTGGTGACACGAGCAACTGGGGTATTGCATGGGGACGCAGCTCTGACTCAAACATCTGTTTGATGAACCGCTCTTCCGCGGCTAATAACAAGTTTTGGGCTTCCGTGTTCTTAGGTTCCTCTACCAAAACCCTTTGAGAAATCAAGAGTGCTGCCTCCGGATTATTGTTCTCATCGAGTTCGCGCCGAGCCGTCCAGATCATTTCCGTTACGCTCTCCGTCAGATCCTTTATGTCTGTGACCGGCGTGCCGAGGCCTTCCGGGGTCTCCCCTGAAATCCTGGCAAATCCCTGATTGATGAGATCGTACAGCTTACCATACACGTGAAAAGCCGAGGCGTGCATGTTGTAGCTGATCTCGGCAACTGACATTCGCTTCTCCACAAAGTAGAGAATCTGCCGCAACTCTTTGCCAATTCTGAGTGAGGAAGTCCAACCAGAGCCCAGTTCAAGCACAGATCTATCTGAGGGAACGAGAGTGCGATAACGAGCCAACTCATCCAACCGATAGATTCCTTCCATGATGACGGTGGTTGGCTCCACCTCAATCGTGATCAAATCTTCCGGCAACCGCTCCTCGTCGTAAAACTCGAATTGTCCGTCGTCCCACACGAACAGATCGTAAATCGCATCCAGGGTCTGGATCTTCAGAATCTTGAGCACATCCACCTGACTGACAAATCCTTGCGCTACGACTACCTCGCCCAGTTTGCCGCCGGATTTTCTTTGCGCCTCTCGGGCCATCTGCAAGTGCGCTTCATCGAGCTTGCCATAGTGTAATAGCAGTTGCCCCAGATACTCTTTAGGATCATTTGACTTAGATCCGACGATCAGACCTTTCTGAAAGTAAACCTGCTTCGTTATTTTCCCGTGGTCAAATTTAAGGGTGCCGGTTTTCCGTCCCGCCGCCAAAAACTGCAGCAGGTCAGTCAAACTCATCGTTTTGAGAGTGCCGTGAATCGCCATCGTCAGTTGGTTCTATCGTTGCTTTAGAGCACTAGGCCTAACTATAAATGGTGAGGAGTTCTTTGCGGAAGAAGCTATCGTCTGTGGACCATAGACTAGTAAGCTCCGAAACAGTGCCCGAGCGCTGGTTGCTCGTTCACTTGGCTGTATATAATTGCCCGAAACATACCACAGCATCCGCTCAAAGGCGCTCCTTGATAAGTGGAAGTCAAAACTCGTGAACTGACTTGATAAACTGGAAACCTTGATCTCAATCTTCAACCAGATCCGCCGACAGGTCAGCGGCCTCGGGCCCGCCTTCGATACCGATCCTCAAAAGCCACTGGAGCTTCTCTTGCTGCTCTTGGTCTAGATCAACAAACTGTACGCCAAACCCAAATCCATGTCGGTGGTGCCTGACCACACCTTCCAGATAAAGCCAGTCGTCATCTGGTAGTAACACACGGAAGGCGACAATCTCACCGCTCATCACTTCACCGACTGTATCCAGATAACAACCGCCTTCAGAAAGGTCAGTAATTCGGGCAGCATGCTTTCCGGCCTCGGCATCCCAGATCGCGTCCAGGCTAACACTCAAACGTGGTTTGGCTCTCCGCTCGTCCATGATTGCCCTGTGCATCATCATAGAAGTTTTGGAGGGGCAGGAAAAGAGAAATCACACGAAGGCTTTGATTTAGGCGGTTGGGCTCCGGCTTTTAACCTAGCAATTCAGGGAACGCCGGTTAACGCATCCCTGGAGCCGGACGGCCGGGCGGGAGCCAGAATATCTTGCAACCGGAGCGCTAAATCGGATCAGGCACGAGATAGACGCGACTATCAGACAGCTCAGTTCTTCTTTTTCGACTTGTCACTGGTCTTTTGCACCGACTTCTTGTCGAGGTCCGGCTCATCAACGTGAAACTTGTGCATCATGCGATGCGCAATGGGCGAGAGAACCACACCCATAATCCCTATAAATATGAGACCGCTAAAGAGGGCATAGACCGAAGCAAACAATTTCGCGCCTTCGCTGGTAAGCGGATTAACCGGCCCCATACCGCCCAGTATCATTGATGCTTCCAGCAAGGAGTCGATCCAGGCGAATCCCGCAATGAAATGGTAGCCGGCAATTCCTATTGACAGCGCCAATGCAATCATCCCCAAGGCGATACCCACCGAGGAGATCATTCGCCAGACGAATACGCTCAACGGAGCCAGCCGCTCATTTCGTCGCTCAAACATAGGCCTCAACGTATGAAGTCGCGCATCTCTACTTGAATGACAGACTCCAGCAGCGAGTGGTTGTTCGTGATCGCTGTCGTCATGAACGACTACCGATGCGTCCTGCCCCACAGCGGACTCTCAGCGCCTCGGGAATAATTTGAAACGTAGCGGGCAGCCGTCCCGGCAGTTCGCCATCAATCTCCAGGTTAACCTCGATCGCTTTGTCAGCAGACCGCACCACAACTTTTTTCGCCAGAGCATGGCTCACCTCCGGCAGTGACAGGTGAGAGCCAAGATAAATCCGTGGCGCGCTTGCAACGATCTTCAAAGCCCCAAGGTCGCCAACACTAATAACATCGAACCGTCCGTCTGTTAGCTTGGCATCAGGTGCGATCTTCATTCCTCCGCCAAAATAGCGCGCGTTCGCAATGCAAAAGTTCGCAACGGAAAGATGTCGTTCGTGGCCGTCGTCAAGTTGCACGATGACGCGCGTAGCAGCAGATCGCATCGCAGTCTGCAACATCGACGCTCCGAATGAAATCCGACCACCGAGCCACTCCGGAATGCTTGCCGGCAGCCATTGTGGTTTGCCTTCCTTGACCCGCCCAATGACTTCAGTGCTCATCCCAAAGGACGCGACGCCCAGGAAGTAACGCACTGCTTCAGCGCCACTTTGATCCGTGAAGACCACCCGCCCCACATCGATCCGGCGCGTCCGGCCGTCACGAAGAACTCTTGCGGCATCCCGCGACCGCGCCGGAATGCCCAGTGTCCTTCTAAAGTCGCCTCCAGTGCCGCTCGGTAAAACACCCAGCTCTATGTCTTTTCCGGACGCAAGGATGCCATTCGCAACTTCAGAGATCGTCCCATCGCCGCCACACGCGATGATCAGTTTCACTCCTTTGCGGGCCGCTTCGCCCGCCAGTGACGTCGCCCCACCGGGCTTTTCGGTGAAAGCTGTTTTAAACGCACCGAAGTGGGACCGCAGATCAGACGCGATCTTTGGCCAGGCTTTGCGGGTTGAGCCGCCCGCGGATTCAGGATTGACGATAACGAGCGGTAAAGGCATGAGGCTCAAACGGTACCTTCGAGCGCGTCAACTGGATTTGTGCTCTGTCCTTGGTGCTTTGCTGAAACAAACATAACCGCAGCGGAACGAAAAGCTCAAAGCTCCAAACTATCACGATCATCCATCAAGTTTCGGTCTTTCTCACCTAGCTCAGCAATCTTCCGCATTACAGTATCAGCAATCTGTTTGTGTGTTCGCAAACGGTCTGGTTTCTCCCGCAACGCTGAGAGGTCCAATGGCGCGCCAAAATGGATTCGAATCACTTCCTCGCGGTTCCAGTTTCGGGCAACCTGTCGGGGCAGACTATTGCACAGGCCAGCGATGAAAACTGGGATGACCTGCGGGTTTGCATCCCTGATCAGCTTGCCCACGCCAGGTTGTGCGCGCAGCAGGGAGTAAGGATCAGAGCTGCGATTGCGAGTGCCTTCGGGATGAAATCCGATGATGTTGCCGCGACCGACCCGACAGAGTTCGGTTAGCACCCGAAAGGAATATTTGTCGAAAGCCCGCTTTTCCGGAATGGGGTGATCTCCTGTTGCGAAGAACGGCGGATACATCGACCACCAACCCATTATCAGATTCACGAGCAAGCCGAGCGGTGATTGATAGAAGAACCTTCCCCGCACTGGAAAGAAGAGCTGTTTCCGCCATTTAGTCCGACGGAAGAGAATGGTCGAAACGGTATACATGTCGAAGAATGAACGGTGATTCGCAACCAGCAGAATCGGTCGCTCATGCGATGCGGCCTCAATATTCTCAAGACCGTACACGTTCATTATGTTGTACGTTGACAAGTGAATCCACCCGGCGCCCATGGTCGCCTGACACCAGGTCCAGAACCGTTTCCACTGTCCCCGGTTCATGCGTCGGACAAGGCGATAAGCCAGCCGCTCAAACCAACTCAGCGCGGCATATTCGGCGAGTGAGGGCTCAAGTGGGTATCCATCCTCCAAAGTCCAAACTCCAATGTCTGTCCGATCCGTAGACGCTTCGTTCTTATCCGGGCTCTTAGTAGCCATACTCTGAGCTTGCATTGTCTAAAATCCTGGACGCTTTGTTAGGGCTCTTTTCCTCGGTAGCAGGGTGTTTGGAGCCTGCCGATGACAATCTCAGCTCTGAGCTAGCACCGGGGAACGTTATAAACATGGAAACCCGAGACAGAAGGGCGCTAATCAATCGAAAAGTACTTCGCATCCGGGTGATGGACAATGATTGCGGAGGTTGATTGTTCCGGATCAAGTTGAAACTCTTCGGTTAACTCGACGTCGATGCGCAACGGATCGAGTAGTTCAAAAAGCTTCGACTGATCCTCGAGATTTGGGCACGCGGGGTAGCCAAAACTAAATCGAGATCCCTGGTATGCCTGCCGAAAGAGTTTTGTGAGCTCTGGTGAATCATCACCGGCGATTCCCAACTCCCTCCTGATGTGGCGGTGCCAAAGTTCGGCCAGCGCTTCGGCGCCCTCCACGCTGAGGCCGTGGAAATAGAGATAGTCGGCGTAATTGTCTGATGTGAACAGCTGCTGCGCATAGGCTGTTGCCCGGCGACCCATAGTCACAAGATGAAATCCTACAACATCAATGCGCCCGGAATCCTTAGCGGCAAAGAAATCTGCCAGGCAGAGGTTCTTTCCCGAGGGCTGACGCGGGAAAGTAAACCTTAGTCGCTCAGTTTTCTGATCGTCCTGATAGATGATCAAATCGTTGCCTGAAGATTGCGCAGGAAAGTAGCCGTACACTACGCGCGGAACGCGGACCAGCGCCTGGTATTGATCCGGAGGGGTGCGCCCTTGTTTGAACTGCCACTGGCCCTTAAAGAGCGCAGTTTCATTTACAAAGGCAAACACCTCGTCGAGAGGGATGTCGGTAACTACACGTGAGCCATAAAAAGGCGCCTCGGGAATCGAAACATCCCTTCGCACATTGGAGCGGATCGTATGCGATGTATCGCCGTCGGTGGTCAGCGCCCCGCGCGGCCGCGCGGCTTTGCGTATACCCAACTTCGCCTCTTCACCAATCAAATCTTCGACATCGTCGCCAGCCTCGCGACTCTCGCCTGTAGTCCGACCGCCAGTAACCGTGTCTCCAACGGCCGGCTTACCATTGCCACTCACGAGCTTGTCCATTGTGTGCAAACCTGCGAAAGCGTCATGAGCGTAGTAAAGTTGGCCCTTGTAAAGCGATCTAAGATCCTCGTCGACATACCGCCGCGTCAACGCCGCGCCACCGAGGACCACGGGAACAGTAATGCCACGCTCATTCATGAGCTCGAGGTTCTCTTTCATGATCAGCGTCGACTTCACAAGCAGCCCGCTCATACCGATCGCGTCGGCGCCATGTTCTTCATATGCCTGCAGAATGCTATCGATTGTCTGCTTGATGCCCAGGTTAAAAACCTTGTAGCCGTTGTTTGTCAGGATGATATCCACAAGATTTTTTCCGATGTCGTGGACATCACCCTTCACCGTTGCCAGTACCATCGTGCCCTTGGCAGTCGCGCCGCCCTTCTTCTCCATATAGGGCTCGAGAAAACGTACGGCGGCTTTCATCGCTTCCGCGGATTGCAAGACAAACGGCAACTGCATCTGACCACTGCCGAATAGATCGCCGACCACCTTCATGCCTTCGAGCAAAATGGTATTGATGATATCCAGAGCCGGATATCTTTCCAGTGCGGTGCGTAGTTCGTCTTCGAGGCCGATCTTTTCGCCGTCGATGATGTGGTTCTTCAGACGTTCTTCGACCGTCTCACCCTTTGAAGCCTTCTCGCTACTCTTTGCCTTGACCCCTTCGAAGAGTTTTGTGAATTCCGTTAGCGGATCGTAAGTGCAGACGTCGCCTTCAAACTTGCGCTGGTCATAGATCAATTCGCGCGCGACCTTCAGTTCCCGTTCTCCAATGCGATTGAGTGGCTCGATCTTGCTGGCGTTGACGATTGCCGCATCCAGACCGGCCTCAACGGCGTCGTGCAGGAAGACTGAGTTGAGCACGACACGAGAAGCCGGATTCAGACCAAACGATATGTTCGAGACGCCGAGGATTGTGAAGCAGCCCGGCAACTCTCCTTTGATTCGACGGATTCCCTCAATCGTCTCGAGCGCGTTACGTCGGTCTTCTTCGATGCCCGTGGAAATGGGGAGGGCGAGTGGATCAAAGAAGATGTCGGACGCCGGCAGATTCAATTCTCTTGTGGCTTGCTCATATGCTCGCTTAGCAATTTGAAACTTCCCCTCGGCCTTCCGAGCCATACCCTCTTCATCGATTGTTCCGATTACCAGACTCGCGCCATAGCGTTTCGCCAACTCAACGACTTTCGCGAACCGCGGCACTCCGTCTTCGTAGTTTGTCGAATTGAGAATGCACTTGCCGCCCGCGTGTTGGAGTCCGGCCTCCATCTTCTGCCATTCTGTTGAATCGAACATCAAGGGAAGCTTAATGTTTGTTACGAGACGCGAGGCAAGCTCGTGCATATCGTGTTCGCCGTCGCGACCTACAAAGTCGACGTTGACGTCAAGGATATGTGCTCCCTCCCTCTCCTGGTCCTTTGCCAGCGAGACCAGTCCGTCCCAATCCTCCACATTAAGCAAATCGCGCATTTTCCTTGAGCCGCTGGCATTCACTCGTTCGCCAACAATCAGGAATGATGCGTCCTGCACGTAGGGCTGCTGAAAATAGATGGAGGACGCGGCCGGAACCAGCCTGGCTTCGCGCACCTTTGGTGTAATTCGCTGCATGGCCTCAACCACCAGTTTCAAGTGGGCGGGGGTAGTACCACAGCAGCCGCCCACTACATTGACACCAAAGTCATTGGCGAAGTGAATCACCTGAGAAGTAAACGTCTCGGGCGTCTCGTC
>WNFY01004904.1_pt1 | contig 14459 bp, 12 predicted proteins | sample 5400091 | NCBI WGS metagenome assembly WNFY01 (sample SAMN13153364, study PRJNA577476) | soil metagenome | isolation source: 60 cm soil or saprolite under grassland replicate 1 | place: USA:California | collected 2016-06-15 | reverse complement strand
GAGGAGTTGGTAGGCCAGCAACATTTAACCGGCAAAGGAAGCATCTTACGCACTGCCATAGAGCATGGTAAAATTCCATCCATGATCCTTTGGGGACCGCCGGGTACGGGAAAAACAACGATCGCAAATATTATTGCTCAAACTTTGAAAGTTCCTTTCTTTCAACTCAGTGCTATTTCATCGGGAGTAAAAGAGGTGAGAGAAGTAATTGATGAAGCAAAGACAAAAACAGGTTGCATTCTTTTTATTGATGAAATCCATCGCTTCAACAAAGGGCAGCAGGATGCTTTTTTAGGAGCCGTTGAAAAAGGGATCATCACGTTGATCGGCGCCACTACAGAAAACCCCTCCTTCGAAGTCAACAGCGCCTTGCTTAGCCGCTGCCAGGTATACATATTAAAACCATTGGATGAAAAAGACCTGATCCGCTTGTTACATCATGCCATACAAAAAGATGAATTTCTTTCGAAGAAAAAAATTGAAATAAAAGAAACTGAGGCTTTTATTAATATTTCGGGTGGTGATGCCAGAAAATTATTGAATCTTTTAGAATTGGTTGTTGATGCAGAAGGGGATCATGTATCAATAACCGACGATATTGTCATGGACGTTGCTCAAAAAAGGATTGCCTTGTATGATAAAAAAGGAGAGCAGCATTATGATATTATTTCAGCCTTTATAAAATCCATGCGCGGCAGTGATCCGAATGCCGCTGTATACTGGCTGGCCAGAATGATCGAGGGTGGTGAAGATGTAAAATTCATCGCACGAAGAATGCTGATACTGGCCAGCGAAGATATTGGCAATGCAAACCCTACGGCATTGGTGATGGCAAATGCTGTCTTTGACGCCGTAAATAAAATCGGCTATCCTGAATCAAGTTTGATCTTATCACAGTGCGCCATCTATCTTGCCTCCAGCGCAAAAAGTAACTCCGCTACCAGTGCGATTGGCGACGCCATGAATGCTGTTAAAGAACATGGCGATCTGTCTGTGCCCTTACATATTCGCAATGCTCCAACAAGGTTAATGAAGAACTTAGGTTACGGAAAAGATTATCAATACTCTCACAGCTATGAAGGGAATTTTTCTGACCAGGAATATTTACCAAAAGAAATTTCAGGAACAAAATTTTATGACCCCGGAACGAATGCGAGAGAAGAAGAGCTTCGAAAATTTTTAAGGAGTTTGTGGAAGAATAAGTATGATTACTGAATATCGAACAAGGAATATCGAACAAGGAATGATGAAAGTTGATTGTTTGAATTTAAAAAAATAAATGGAACGTAAGCTTGATCTTGATGAAAGACTGATCAATTTTGCAGTATCAATAATTGAACTGGCAGAAATGCTGCCCCAAACTTTTGCTGGCAGACATATTGCCGGACAAATGATCCGGAGCGGTACTGCCCCGGCTTTACCTTATGGCGAAGCATAAGGAGGAGAGTCAAGAAAGGATTTTGTTCATAAAATGAAAGTGGCGCTAAAGGAACTTAGAGAAACATTTAATGCTTTGCGGATTGTGAAAAAAGCAAACTGGTTGCCAGCCGAGAAACTCAATGCGGTTCTTGATGAAAACAATCAGCTCATTTCCATTTTTGTTCGGAGCGTTGAAACGGCGACTAAAAATGAACAAAAAAATAAAAAGCCAAAAGAGGATAAGGAAACTTTATAATTCGACATTCCATGTTCCTTGTTCAATATTCATTCCTTGTTTCCTGTTCGTTATTTCTTTGGATCGTACAACAGCGGAAAAAATTGTCCGTCCATTTTTTCTCCTCTCTTTACCGGTGGCACTCCTGTTAATAATACATCATCAGAATCAGAAACGACTCCATCCGCAAACACATTAATTACAAATGCCCTTCTTGGCTTCTCACTTTTATTTTCTCCTGAACCATGCAATGTGAGTGAATGATGAAAAATAGCTTCTCCTGCTTTGACTTCGGCAAACTGTGGATTTTCAAATTGTTTTTTTTGTTCATCAGTCAAAAAATCTTTGATGCCCTGCAGTTCGCCCGCAATGACAGGCTTTGGAAGTAGCCCCCATTTATGACTCCCGGCAATATATTGCAGGCAACCATTTTCCTTTGTTGAATCATCCAATCCGCACCAGCAGGTAAGATGAGCAACCGGCTTAGTTCTTGTCCAGTAAGAATAATCCTGGTGCCAGGCCACTACCCCACCTTTCTTAGCAGGTTTAGAAAATAATTGATCATGCCAAAAGCGAATAGATTTATTTCCCGACAGTTGACTCGCTGCAACCAGAAATCTTGGATTCCACAGCACATCATGAAATCCCGGAGTAATGCGCCAGGCACCGAGTGCATGAAAAAGGATTGTTGAAGGATCAGTAGATTCATTGGAATGAAATTCATAAAAAAGATGGTGACCGGGATGATTGGTATCTGACAATTCTCCAAGCTCATTTCTTAAACGATCAATTTGCCGATCATCAAGCATTTTTACTCCGGACAAATATCCATTCTCATTGAAGAAATCAATTTGATCTTTTGACAATTTGTATTGTTCCCATTCTTCTTTTTTTGAAGGCCATTGAAAAAGATCAGTGGCCAATTCATGAACAGTACTTAAATCTTTAAGAGACATGATAATCATTTAGCTAAAATTAAGATTTTTGAATTGGAGAAAACGCTTTCTTAATTTTAATTCATGATCAACTGGCTGCTCAAAAAATTTGATGATCTTACAGCGAAAGAACTTTATTCCATTCTGCAACTGAGAAATGAAGTTTTTGTGGTAGAGCAAAATTGTATTTTCCAGGATGCTGACAACAAGGATCAGTTTTCTTATCACCTGATGGGGTGGGATGGCGAAAAACTTATTGCTTACTCAAGAATAATTCCCCCGGGAACAGTTTACGAATTTCCTTCAATCGGAAGAGTTGTTACATCCCCGCTTGCCAGGGGAAATGGAAGCGGCAAAATTTTGATGGAAGAATCCATCAAAGCGATCCAAAAATTATTCGGGGACGCGGCCATTCAATTAGGTGCCCAATTATATCTGAAAAAATTTTACGAATCATTCGGTTTTATACAATCCGGCGACGTCTATCTTGAAGATGGAATACGACATATTGAAATGATAAGATCAGTTTGATCGCGATAGTCCCGATAGCTATCGGGATCGGGACGTAATTCTTCTAAGTAGAAAAACCTGAACGCGTGACACAATAAAAAAATAATTTCCACAGCATTTGATTTCCTGTTTTTGTTTTCTATTTTGTTGGCTGTAAATCCAATAAGAGAACCAATAAAATCTAGTATCTATGAAGCGAATTGTACCTGATGTACGAGCAATTCTTTTTGCTCTCATTATTTTTTCTTCATCTTATAAATCCTTTTCACAATCAGTTACTTTAGGCAATGGCAAAGTGGAAGTAGGACTTGGTCTTGGTCCATTGATCTTTCTGGGTGATCTGGGCGGTGCCCGGGGTATAGGAAGAACATTTATAAAAGACATCGATTATCCGCTGACAAAATTCTCCAAGGGTATTTTCCTGTCCGTTTCCCCAAATGAATGGCTGGGCTTTCGTGTTGCAGTAAATACAGGGGTGCTGGAGGGAGATGACAAGCAAGCGCCTAATAAAGGAGGAGATGAGGTATTTCGCCTGGACCGTAATTTAAATTTCAGAACAAAATTGTTGGAAGGATATGTGTCTGCCGAGTTCTATCCGACTGTTTTTCTTGAGCAATATGATGGATTAAAAGGAAAGATCCGTCCTTATGGTATCATTGGTGTGGGTATGTACCACTTCAATCCAAAAGCAAGAGATGATAATGGCCAATGGGTGGCATTACAGCCGCTCCACACAGAAGGAGAGGGATTTGCAGAATACCCGGACAGAAAAGTTTATAAACTTACCCAGGCAGAAATACCCATGGGTTTTGGTTTTAAATATTACCTAAAAGAAAATATGTTCATTGGTCTTGAAGTATTGCACAGAAAATTATTTACAGACTATATAGATGACGTCAGCACCAATTATATTGATCCTGTTTATTTTGATACTTATTTATCCGCACCGGATGCTGCAGCAGCAAGAAGATTAAATTACAGGGGAACATATTCGTGGGTTAGCAGGCCCAGCGATGTTGTTGGTGAACAAAGAGGCGACCCAAAACAAAATGATGCTTATTTCTCAACTATTATCAGAATGGGATGGAGACTGAACAGCGACGAATATAGCGGCGCGAGACGTCAGTTGCGATGCCCTAAATTCTATTAAAGTATTTTATTCCACCTGATAAAACTACCCTATGAAACAAAAGAAAATCATCTCTTTATTGTGGCTATCAAAGATCCTTTTACTGGTTGCCACCATTTGTCTGACACAAACAAAATTGCTGGCCGCAAGCAACAGAGAAATTTTCATCAGCAAAAAGAATTTTGAAGATGATAAAAAGCCGGCAAAAAAAGAAAAATCATTCAAAAATCAGAATGTAGTAAAAGTTTATCCTGATGTGATCAAAAAGGCTATGCATGTTGTGGCCAGGTCGGGTAATGCAAAAGAAATAGAATTTCTTGTATTTGATATCAATGGCAATATGGTACTCAACTATAAAATGAAAGCAGGTGAAAGAAGGACGATCAGCGAATTAAAAAGAGGATCATATATGTATCACGTATTTGCCGAAGATGAATACCTGACCACAGGAAAAATTGTTTTCAGATAAAAAATCATTCAATCTCTGTTCCGGTAAGGCAGGGAGCTTAATAAAATCTAATACCTGGTTGATAAAACCTGATCCGTTCTCTATTGGTACTCTTTAATTAGTATAACAATTTTATTAAACACTCTCTGCCAAACTTACCGGCCAATAAAACCGGTAGTTCTTTACATTCCATAACTAAGATCCCGTACGGGCAGGGAAATTGGTAAAATCTGGTATCCGTATGAAACATCCAGCCGTCCTGGAAAATTTCAAAAAGATTTTTCTCAATCACTCCCTGCTGTATTTACGGGTGATCTTTTATTCTTTCTCCTTATTCTGATCCGGATTTTTTTGCCAGGATTTGGTTTTGCTAAATTTCAAACCATTTCCTTACATTTAGTATCATCAAAACTAACTGTTATGAACGCAATCGAACGTGCAAAAAACATTATTATATCCCCTAATAAGGAATGGGATGTAATTGCCTCAGAACAACCCAATACCGGACAAATAATCACTGGGTATGTATTATTACTTGCGGGAGCAGCCGCAGTAGCTGCTTTCATAGGATATGGCCTGATTGGATTTAATTATGGCTTCTTTCGTTATTCAAGTACGACCTGGGGAATTTATTATGCCTTAAGGGTACTGGTGGGAGCCGTTGCAGGTGTTTTTATCAGTGCAATTGTAATTGATGCCCTGGCCCCAAGTTTTGGATCCGAAAAAAATATGGGCCGTTCTATTCAATTAGTTGCTTACTCTTATACGCCCGGATGGATAGGAGCTCTTCTTGCAATTTTTCCACCTATTGCAATAATTGGCGCAATAGCCGGACTTTATGGTTTCTATCTGATGTATGTTGGAATACCGAAACTGAAAAAAACTCCTGCGGATAAACAAGCCGGTTATTTCGTTGTTTCTATTGTAACAATAATCGTTGTGTACGTTGTCATTTATTTTATTATGAGCAGGATCGTTTTGTCAGTGATGGGCCTGTCTTATGGTATTAATGGTGGCTTATAAAATATAACCTGGGCTACCGGGGTTTTTAGCTTGGATGTCCTGTCTTAAGAACATTTTTCTTGTTAATCAGGAAAGAAGTTCTCGTTTTAAAAATTCGGCAGTATAACTTTCTTTATTATCACTTAGTTCTTCCGGTGTGCCTTCAAATAAGATTTTGCCTCCGCCATCTCCACCTTCCGGTCCGAGATCAATAACATGATCTGCCATTTTTATTACGTCCATATTGTGCTCAATAACCAACACGGTATTCCCCCTGTCTACCAATTTATTTAATACATCCAGCAAGTGTTGTATGTCCTCAAAATGTAAACCAGTTGTAGGCTCATCTAAAATATAAAATGTTTTACCTGTATCGCGTTTTGATAATTCAGTGGAGAGTTTTACACGTTGTGCCTCTCCGCCGCTTAAAGTAACTGCCGATTGACCAAGTGTAATATAACTGAGACCTACTTCATCAAGCACTTTTATTTTGCGGTAGATATACGGAACCTGCTGAAAAAATTCGACCGCTTCTTCGACTGTCATTTCCAGTACGTCGGCAATGGACTTGCCCTTGTATCGTATTTCCAAAGTTTCCCGGTTATAACGTTTGCCATTACATTTTTCACAGTGAACATACACATCAGGCAAAAAATTCATTTCAATCACCCGCATACCTCCTCCTTCGCATACGTCACAGCGGCCACTCTTGACATTGAACGAAAAACGACCAGCATTGTATCCCCTGATCTTTGCTTCGGGCACAGATGCAAATAAGGTTCGGATGTCTGTAAAAAATCCGCAATAAGTGGCAGGATTACTTCTGGGCGTACGGCCAATTGGAGACTGATCAATTTCAATGACTTTATCAATATTCTCAAGTCCTTTGATGCCTTTATATTCTAAGGGTGTCATTCTTGAACCATAGGCATGCCTGGCAAGCAGCGGATACAATGTTTCATTGATCAATGTCGATTTTCCGCTGCCACTTACTCCTGTTACAACAATAAATTTTCCTAAAGGAAATTTTACATCCACACTTCTCAGGTTATTACCTTTAGCACCTTTCAATTCTAAAAATATTCCGTTCCCTTTTCTTCTTTCTTTTGGAATGGCAATTTTTCGATGACCATTCAGATAGCTGGATGTCAGTGTATCCAGTTTAAGCAATGAAGAAGGAAATCCCTGTGCAACAATTTTTCCTCCATGATAACCTGCCCTGGGGCCAATATCAATCAGGTGATCAGCCGATAACATGATTTCTTTATCATGCTCGACTACCAATATACTGTTTCCAATATCTCTTAAGTTCTTTAATGCCTCAATCAAACGATGATTATCCCGCTGATGTAAACCAATGGAAGGTTCATCTAAAATATAAGTTATTCCCTGGAGCTGCGAACCGATCTGTGTTGCCAGGCGGATACGCTGTGATTCACCACCGCTAAGAGTTTTAGAGGGGCGATTCAAAGAAAGATAAGAAAGACCAACATTGAGCAGGAACTGCAAACGCTCACGAATTTCTTTCAAGACATCTTTCGCAATAGTTTTTTGTTTATCAGATATTCTTAGTTCAATTCCATCAAACCAGGCGGCAAGATTATCTAAATTCATATTGGCTAGCTCAGCAATATTTCTTCCCACTATCCTGAACCAAAGGCTTTCTTTTTTCAATCGGGCGCCTCCGCAAGCTTCGCAAGGTTTTAATTCCATGTATCCTTCGGCCCAGTCACGCAAGCCTTCGCTATATCCATTGTTGAACCAACGCTTGAGCATATTCACGATGCCTTCATAGGGAGATTGAGGATCGAACTGCATATTCTCAAAGTCTATTTCGACCTCATTTCCTTCTTCATTTCCATACAATAAAATGTTGAGTGATTTCTTTGGCAATTCCTTCAATGGCTTTTGCAGGGAGATCTTATTTTTTTTGGCAAACTCCTGGATCAGTCTGAACACATGGGCTTCTCTTTCTTCGCCAAGAGGAGCAATACCTCCTTCCGTGATGCTAAGATCCCAATCAGGAATGACCGCTTCCATATTTACATGGAACATGGTGCCAAGACCTTTGCAGGTTGGACATGCTCCATAAGGAGAGTTAAAGGAAAAGGAATTGGGAGAAGGTTCTTCATAGCTAATGCCTGTATCTTCGCACATCAATTGTTTGCTATACTGAACTAGTACCTCCCCTGAATCCCCGCCAAAGGAGGGGACTTTGAAACTTTCAAAAAGTTCATTAGTACTTTTTTTATCAGTAGTCATCTTTCCCCTCTCTTTTGGAAAGTGATTAGGGGTGAGGTCTATTAATAAAAACATAAGGTCTTTTCCCAGTTTTAAAGTTTGCTGTACACTCTGACTAAGTCTTGCTTTCAGATCATTTGTTACCTGTAATCGGTCAATGACTAATTCTATATCATGAATTTTATATCGATCTACCTGCATCTTCGGAATAAGGTCTTTGATCTCACCGTCTATTCTTACTTTTAAATACCCTTTTTTTCTCACTTCTTCAAACAGTTCCCGGTAATGGCCTTTGCGTCCCCGAATCAATGGCGCCAGGAGGATAATCTTCTTATCTTTAAATTTCTTGAAAATATTTTCGACTATCTCCTCTTCACTCCATTTTACCATTTTTTTCCCCGTGTTATAACTGTAAGCTTCTCCGATTCTTGCAAAAAGCAATCTCAAAAAATCATAAACTTCAGTAACTGTGCCTACCGTAGACCGGGGGTTTTTATTAGTAGTTTTTTGTTCAATCGAAATGACAGGAGAAAGCCCGGTTATTTTATCCACATCAGGCCGCTCCATTTCACCAAGGAACTGGCGTGCGTAAGCGCCGAATGTTTCCATATACCTGCGCTGTCCTTCAGCATAAATAGTATCAAAGGCCAATGATGATTTTCCGCTGCCACTGATTCCTGTAATGACGACGAGTTTATTTTTTGGAATATTAATATCAATATTTTTGAGATTATGTACTCTTGCACCGTACACTTCAATTACGTCTTGCTCTATCGGCCCATTCATTGTGCCGTTATTTTTTTCCTTTACCATATTGAATTTGGGAAGCTGCAAAGATACTGATAGTGAAAAAAGAATTCCCTATAAATAATTCTAAAAGATGCAAAAGGATATGCAGATGAAGTGTTTGTAAACCGTCGACACGATGTTATAAAAAATCTGCCTGCCGGTGGACGGGCTGAAACGGGTATAAAAGAATAAACTTATACAGATAGTTTGTCATTCATATTTCTATAAAAAGAATTTTTGGCACAATATTTCGGATCAATGAGCCGAGTACCATTTAATCACTAACATAATAAGCTAATAGTATGAAAAAAACCTTCTTTTTGGCAGGCGTAGCAAGTTTTTTGCTAACCTTAACTATAAATGCACAGGATACAACAAAGCCGGCTCAGACGCCAATGACACAGGATACAACAAAACCGGCCCCGTCAACAACGACAACACAACCGACAAAGCAAACACAGCCCACAACACAGGAACAAAAAAAATATGCCAACCCTACGGTTGATTCTATTCTTTCAAAATACACTTTAGTTCCTATGCCAAGCCCGGTAACTACAGAACAGATTTTCCCTGTCATTGGGCAATATCAGTCAAGCACGAATGCCGATCAAAAACTAACGATCACACTCGATGATCAAAACAAGGGTTTTGCATGGATCGATGGTATGCCGCAAGGTAAAGTGAAAGCAATTTTGAAAAAATCACCGGCTACTTATAAAATTCCTGCTCAGAAAACGGCGGATGGCAAAGATGTACCGGAAGGAACCCTGATCTATGACAAGGATTCAAAAGTGATCACAGTTTTGGTTGGTCGTCCTTTCAATGACCAGGATCCGGCCTCTGTATTTGCTACTGCTGCTACAACTACAACAGATCAGTCAATGACAAAAGATCAGACTACTACTACAAATGACCAGGGCAATAAGGAATCAAAGATGACAGTTGCAAAAACCAAGGGTAGTAAAACACATAGTAAAACAAAAGTGAAGAAAGTAGAAGAACCAGCACCCTGGGTTTTCACCGGAACAAAAGTTGAACAAGTTACTGCTACAAACCAATAATAAAATTTAGAACGATTTTTCTTACAGGGACTAGGGACGTGATGGGCCTCGATTTTTCGAGGCTCTTCTTTTTTCGTCCCCATCAAGAATACTGCGATGACTCAATTTTATAATTTTGCTAGAAATTATTTTTATGTTCAACTTATGTAGAAAAAAGATGGCGCTACAAAGGGAAGGATATTATCTGGATAAATTCAGAGGCAAAGTAGAGCGCTGTAATTGATTTATGGAATAATGATAGAAATACAGTCTTTGTTTTTTGGTTTGATGGAAGCTTGAGACGGGCAAAAAAATGCTGACTTCGAAACTAACAGGCGACATCAATTACTGATGGCAGGAAAACTCAAAATCATGATATAAAAAATAAACCGGTTGTTTTTGCAAAACGTTACTTATTGAAGAAAAAGAAGGAAAAATCTTTTCAAAATTTTCATTTATTCGCAAAAAGGACTAATGGCTGACTAATCGATTCAAATACCTTGTAACTTTAGTTGATCAAAAAAAAAATCAATATGCATAAAAAAATTCTGATCCCGCTATTAACCATCTTTTTAATTGCCTGCAATAATTCAGGAGATAACTCAAATGCCACTAATGACAGCAGTAATAAAAAAATGAACGCAGATAGCATGAGTAATATGACGACTACCACTTCTACTGCAACAATCCCTGAATTACCCGCCGTTCCTGAAGGAGCTAAAGTTTATTTTAAGAATTTAAAAAATGGCGCAGCCGTTACTTCGCCGGTAAAAGTGCAGATGAGTGTTGATAATATGAAAGTAGATACTGCAGGACCAGTGGTGGCAGGTTCCGGTCATTATCACATTTTCATTGATGCAGAAGATTCATTGGCAAGCGGAGTCATGGTTCCGAAGGATTCAATGCACTTGCATTATGGCAAAGGACAAACCGAAGCGGAAGTTAAATTAAACCCGGGTGTACACAAACTGACTTTACAATTTGCAGATGGCTTGCATCGTTCCTACGGCAGCAAATTGGCAAAGACCGTTTCAGTGAATGTAAAAAAATAACTTTAGCCAGGGGTTCCGGGCAGCAGCAATCTTCATTAAGTTATATCGGATAGTTTCACTCCGAAAGATTTAATGTCCTTCAATATTTTTTCCTGGAAGGCAAGTTTTGTATCCTGGAAACCGTGAGCTTTTGTCCAGGCATTAATAATAATAGTGAAGCCGTCAGTTCAAATTTTTCCAAACCAACCCTGGCCGGAGGATCTTTCAAACAATTATCATAAGAATCAATAGGACTTAAAACAATGGTTTTTATTTTTTCAAAATCTACACTTTAATTAAATTTCATTTCAATATCCATTCTTATTTTTTCTTCCTTGCTGAGATTGAAAATTATTTCGTTTGAAAGTTTGCTGTTGGGAACAATAACAGTAGTATTATCAAAGCTAAGACCGCTGTATAAAATAATCTTATGGCCGTAACTCTTCCCTCCTGCCCCTGTGTACTTACAGTATCACCAACCCGAAAGGGTTTTAATAAGATAATCAGAACACCGCTGGCAAAATTTTGAAACGTTCCAGATAAAGCTAATCCCGCTGCTATGCCAAGGGCACCGATCAATGCAGCAAAAATCGTCATCTGTATACCCAGTACCTGCATCAATCCGAGCATCTGCAAGGCTTGTAGTATCGTCGCAAAAAGATTTTGTAAAAAAGGCTTTAGTGTTATATCGAACCTTTTCCCCGATAAGCTCTTTTTGAACCAACGATTCATCATCCGGATCAACCATCGGCCGATAAAAAATATAGCAATAGCCAGGATTATCTTAGGTCCGTAAATCAGTATCCAATCATATGCTCTGTTCGTTAACTTATGTGCTAAAGAATCCATATTGAAATTTGTCTGTACCAGGTATTGTAAAAAAATTATGCCGAAGCATTAGTTTTCAGGGCTATATGTGTCCAATAACTTAACAACCAGTTGAAAAATTCTGTTTTTATATCATGCTTTAATCTGTAACTTTATAAAAGCCATCCGTGTCTTTATTGTTCACCCAAAACCTGCCTGTATGCTGGATGAAATTACTCCTGTATTGATGCCTCCCCGAAAATCAATAATGCTTGCTGCAGAAACAGGGATCACTGATATGTTGCCATTGGTTGAAAGCAAAGTATCTTTTGCTCCCTTTATTAATTATTTAAAAGAAAAACGGCAATCGGTTTCCGATACAAGGGAAAGACTGTATAACGATCTTATCAAAAAATTTGAAAGTGAACCATCGCTGTTATATCCTGAAGATGTAGAGATAATTGATCAGCACGCTGAGCTAATGGAACTGCTCACCACGTCATTATTCCCGGTAGTAGCAAATTTTTTGATGATGATGAAAAACATCTTCTTCTCCCTGATGGTATGCCCATTGATGAATTAAAAGCCGTTCAATGCGCTGCGATTTATGATCATGTACTTCAGAAATTTTACGGGATGAAGCTGAATCAAAATCATGAACTGGTATACCCATTAACAGACCCTGATACAGGTATGCTTCGGTATTACCGGATCAGGTACGACAGTCGTTTTATTGATCTGAAATTGAAAGGCACATTGCCTCTGCTAAAAGATTGTGCGGTATGCATGAATAGTTTCCGAATTCTTGACCTGGAAAAACAGCTCACTACGATGCCGCTTGATCTGTTTGAAGCGGAAGGTTTTGCTGTTTGGGTGGCAGAAGATGTGACCGTAACAGAATCATTAGAGGTCATCAAAAAAATCCTTCTCCGGGAAGATGATTGTGATACTAATATTATTGATAACCTGAAAAAAGCAGTGAAAGCATTGGTCGGTCTGAACGATCTGCAGGTAGGGTTAATGCCATTTGTAAAGATTAATAACCAGTTCGTATTGGATGAAGAAAATGCAAGCCATAGTCTTGTGATTAAACAATGGTTGAATGATGACCCGGGAAATCAGGAATATTTTAGGATGTTCACGGAAATGCTCCGGGAATTGGGTACGGCCATGCCTCTAAGCAATCTCAACGAGGACATGCTTAAGGTGGCACCTCCTCTTGGTTATTTATTGAAGCAGGGCGCAAAAAGCTACCTGATGTACCCCATGCAAAACAGCGAGGGCCTGTTGGGTTTACTGGAACTTTCTTCAAATGTTCCCAATACGCTGACACTGCAAACGATCGCAATGCTGGAACCGGCCATACCGCTATTGTCCCTGGCCTTGTTGAAATGCCGCGATACTTTTCAGCATAAGATCGAAAAAGTGATCAAGGAAAAATTCACGGCTCTGCAACAATCTGTGGAATGGAAATTTGAAGAAGTGGCCTGGGACCATTTACGCCGCAACGGAAGCGGTGATCTCGGCAAAAATGTTGTGTTTGAAAATGTACACCCATTGTACGGCGCTATCGATATTCGTAACTCATCAACAGAAAGAAGTCATGCCATTCAAAAAGACCTGAAGGAACATTTGCTGTTGGTCGGTGAAACAATGGATCACTTAAGCACACTCATTCAACTGCCATTACTGGAAGGGCTGGAATTCAAAAATGAAAGTCTACGCCAGGCTATCCAGACAAACATGACTGCTGAAGACGAGATCCGGATCAATGAATTTCTTAGCCAGGAATTAGAGCCTGTATTTACTCATCTGCAGAAAACTGAAAAAAAGGCACGTGAAGTGATTGACGAATATTACGGCATTGTGAATGATTCCAACAGCAGGCTTTACCGTTACCGGCAAGAGTATGAAGAAAGTGTTTCACGGGTCAATGATGCTGTGTCTGCCTATCTGGAAAAAGAAGAAGAAACCATACAAAAGTCCTATCCGCATTATTTTGAAAAATATAGAACCGACGGAATTGAATACAATATTTATATAGGTCAATCCATTTCTCCAACCCATCCATTCAATTCCCTTTATTTAAAAAATATACGTTTATGGCAATTACGATCAATGGCTGAAGCGGCCCGCATTACTCATCGGTTATTACCGTCATTAAAAGTTCCATTGCAAACTACCCAGCTCATTCTCATTCATAGCCAGTGCATCGCTATCAGCTTCCGCAGAGATGAAAGAAAGTTTGATGTGGAGGGTTCATATAATATCCGCTACGAGGTCATCAAGAAACGTTTGGATAAGGTCAAAATAAAAGACACTGAAGAACGACTGACACAACCCGAAAAAATAGCCATCGTTTATTCCAATCAAAAAGAAGTTCCTGAATACCTGGAATACATCGAGTTCCTGAAAAATAAAAACATTCTGAAACCGACTATTGAATTCCTCGAATTGGAAGAATTGCAAGGGGTGAAAGGCATGAAAGCGATAAGGGTTGCGATCAATCTTGAAGAATAATTTTTCAAAAAAAATAAAATAATTTTAAAAAGATTTTCAAAAGAAAATCTTTTTTTATTTAAGCTTGTAAAAATTAATAAAACAAACATGACAACTATTACTGACGAGTACATGCAACAAATGATGACAAAGACAAAGGCATATTGCCTTGTTCTTTTAAAACCGGGTCCCCGGGCAAATGATTATCCCGATATAAAAAAAATGATCTGGGAACATGGTCGCAGAAATTTCTCGCTCAGAGCTGATGGTTTGCTTTCCATTGTTTGTCCGGTTACTGAAGAAACTGGAGTTAGCGGTTTGGGCATTTTCAATGCAAGTGTGGAAGAAACAAAAAAAATTATGGATGGGGATCC
>WNFY01005824.1_pt1 | contig 14462 bp, 12 predicted proteins | sample 5400091 | NCBI WGS metagenome assembly WNFY01 (sample SAMN13153364, study PRJNA577476) | soil metagenome | isolation source: 60 cm soil or saprolite under grassland replicate 1 | place: USA:California | collected 2016-06-15 | reverse complement strand
AGATACATCCAGAATCGAATCTGATTTCCAGATAACACTTCCCAAAAACAGCAGCGCCAGGAACACTACAATCCCGTAAATTCCGCTTCGCGCGAACTTTGGAACAGAGAACCACTTTAGCCAATCGAGCAATGTGGTATTGAGTCGCGTGCCGGTCACTTTATTGGGACCATCAAGAACCTGAGTGAGTCCTTGCCCGAAATTCGATTGGAAAAATGGCTGATACCAACCGGGTGTCAAAGCTGTTGTAATGATGATCAGGATCGCCAGAACACTTCCGGCAATTATCACGGGTCGCCAATTCCGATTGCGGATCAACCATATTGCGATGGCTAGCACCGGCAGAGGCATGATGTTTGGTTTGATTAGGGCAAGAGCAAGAAATACTCCCATTCGATTCCATTGCTGTTTTTGATACGCGATTAAAACTTCGACCATGATCACGAACAACAGGATCCCTGTCTGTTCGAATTTCCATGTGGTCCACGCAAAGATAAATGTCGCCAGCAGATTGATTAACCAGGTCCGCCAGCCTTTGCGAGGAAAGTCCAATAGTCCCTGTAATCGGAGCAAACCAATCATCCATAATGCCCAGTTGAAGATCATCCAAATGATGCGCGCGGATTGAAACGATAGAACGCTCAAGGGCGCGATGAACCATCCAAACCAAAGCGGGTAATAAAACGGATTGTTACCTGCCCTGCCGGTTACCTCCAGGAGGACGCGGGCAACTAGTGAATAATCATATGGATTGCCCCTCGCAAGCAAAACGCGCCCCGCAGCATAGTAACCGCGAAAATCCTGTCCAAATTTGATGAACACATAGGCAGCCATCGCCATGCTGGCAGTGATCCACAAAGATAACGCTGCGAAATTAAAAAGTCTTTCCCTGGAGTTTTGCATGGCTTAGAGTTGAATGACAAACCCTTCCCTACGATGAAAATCTGCGTGGGGACCTGGGTGTGCGACCGCCCAATAGGTTTCATGTCCATTTTTGTCTGCGATGACGCTTGTGATTTCGGTTTGAATTTGTCCCCCTTCTTGACCAAAAGGTGTCAAATCAATTGCTGCTTTAATATTAACACTTTCCCTGCCACACGCAATTGAAAATTGCAAATGCTGAATAGTCCTTTCCTCGCGAAGTCCAACCTGGCGATACGCATCCATGTGATACACATTCCAATCTCCAGATGGAGACATATTGAATTCCCAATATTCAGGTTTCCCCGGAACGGCTAGGAAGAATTCAAAGCAGGTAGTTCTCCACAAATCGTCTTTCCGCTGTGGGTGTGTTGTTACTTCTGGAAAAAAGATAACATCGATTTGTCCTATTACCGTGAAATGAACGGCAAGAACATTTTTCTTTCGAGAGATTATTCCTGTAATCTGGATATCAGGAATATTTGAATCGGGAAAGGGAAGTAGGGAAAAGGAATGTTCTGCCATGCTGGTATATGTGCGGTGTAATAGGAAGTAGCTTTTTTCGTTTATATCTCTGGTAGTTTATTTCTCTTGCGGTTGAAACCGGTTGGTGTCCGGCTTTTGAAGCAGTTTCACCAATTGTGTGACACGCTGTAAAAGATTTTAGGTGTAGTGGTTTCCTGAGGTAAAATGGAATATCCCTATTAGGCAGGTTTTTATGTCAGACGATCTTCAACTTCGTGCAATCAATACCCTCCGCTTCCTTTCCGCGGACGCTGTTCAGAAAGCCAACTCGGGTCATCCGGGACTCCCGATGGGAGCCGCGGCGATGGCATACACCTTATGGACCCGTCACTTGCGTTTCAACCCGCGTAATCCCAAATGGCCCGGACGCGATCGGTTCATCCTATCGGGTGGACATGGTTCCATGCTTCTCTATTCTCTGTTGCATCTGACGGGCTACGATCTTCCGTTGGATGAAATCAAAAACTTTCGTCAGTTTGGAAGTAAAACACCCGGTCACCCCGAACGTGGATTAACTCCCGGCGTGGAAACAACGACTGGTCCATTGGGACAGGGATTCGCTACCGCTGTGGGTATGGCAATCGCCGCCACGCATTTAGCCAGTGAATTCAACAGACCCGGACACGAAATCATTCAATCGTTCATCTATGCGATTGTGACCGATGGCGATTTGATGGAAGGTATCTCCTCAGAAGCCGCCTCGCTTGCAGGACATTTAAAGCTTGGACGACTTATCTATCTGTACGATGATAACCAAGTCTCGATTGATGGCTCCACCGATTTAGCATTCACAGAAGACCGTGCCGCCCGCTTTGAAGCATATGGATGGCACGTGCAAAAGGTCGCCGACGGAAATGATGTGGAAGCGATCGATGCAGCGATCCGTGCCGCCAAAGCCGACCCGCGTCCATCTCTCATCGATGTTCGTACTATCATTGGATATGGTGCGCCGCAAAAGCAGGGAACCTCCAAGGCACATGGTGAACCGCTCGGAGATGATGAGCTGAACGCTGCGAAACAAAATCTTGGCTGGCCCCTCGAGCCGCGCTTCCTCATCCCTGGCGATGTAATGGAATTTTATCGAGACGCTGTTGACCGCGGGCGTGAACTCGAAACTGACTGGAAGATGAAACTGGACGCGTACACGCGTTTAAATCCGGCATTGGGTACGGAACTACAACGTCGATTAAGTGGTCAACTTCCAGAAGGCTGGGAAGCTAGTTTGCCAACCTTCCCTGTGGATGCAAAAGGATTGGCAACACGTGCCTCCTCGGGAAAAGTGCTGGATGCCTTAGCTGTCAAGTTGCCCGAACTCATCGGCGGTTCCGCAGACTTGACTCCCTCCAACAATACCAAGTTTGAAGAAGCCGGCGATTTTCAACCCGATAATCCTGGTGGACGTTATATCCATTTTGGCGTGCGTGAACATGCAATGGGCGCGGCGCTCAATGGTTTGAATTTATTCGGCGGTGTGATCGCTTACGGCGGCACGTTCCTGATTTTCTCCGATTACATGAAGCCTGCGATCCGTATCGCTGCTATTTCTGAATCCCCGGCGATTTTTGTCTTTACTCATGATAGTGTTGGGCTTGGTGAAGATGGTCCCACGCACCAGCCGATCGAACAACTGGCGACCTTGCGCGCTACACCACATCTGACAGTGATCCGTCCAGCCGATGCCAATGAAGTGGCGCAAGCCTGGAGGGTCGCGATTTCGAGTCGCAACCGACCGACCGCGCTGGCACTGACCCGCCAGGCTGTTCCCACACTGGAAGGGACAGCCAACGGCATGCTGAACAAAGGCGCGTATGTGTTGAAAGATTTTGGCACCCCTGAATTGATCTTGATGGCATCTGGTTCGGAAGTGAGTCTCGTGTTCGGTGCTGCGAAAAAACTTGCAGAGGATGGACATGGTGTGCGCGTGGTCTCCTTCCCCCGTCGAAGCGGGATCTACTGTCGGTTGGGATCGATACGCAAAATCCATTTTAGGAATCGATCATTTCGGTGCATCTGCTCCGCATAAAGTGATTTTTGAGAACTTTGGATTTACCGTTGATAATGTGGTTGCCAAAGCCAAGGAACTGTTGAAATAGAAATGACGCCGTCAACCTCTGGAATCGTTTTGATTGTGATTGGGGCGGTCGCGATGCTGGGTACAGTTTTCAACTGGTGGATCATCACGCGCTCCCGAAGACTGTTCAACATGCTGCTGGGTGATAGGGCAGCTCGTATTATCTATTTCGTTGTAGGAGCCTTGTTGTTTCTCAGAGGTATTGGACTCCTGATCGGCAAAAACTGGATCTAGTTAGTGAGGAGAAATGAAAGTCGTTGTTGGGTTTGATCACGCGGGCTTTCCGCTCAAACAGGTTGTATTGGAGGCTGTCCGTAATGCGGGGCATGAACCGATAGATGTTGGCACAAACAGTGCCGACCCTGTAGACTTTCCAGATTACTCTGAAAAGATTGGACGTGTTATTCAAAGGGGCGAAGCGGAACGCGGCATCCTATGTTGCGGTTCAGGCGTCGGTGCGTGCATTGCCGCGAACAAAATGAAAGGCGTTTATGCTTGTATTTGTCATGATACGTATTCTGCGGCGCAGGGCGTGATGCACGACGATATGAATGTGCTCTGCCTGGGTGGTCGCGTGATCGGACCGGAACTTGCAAGAGCGCTTATCGATGCATTCCTGAGGGCGCACTATATCGGAAACGACCCCGGTGGAGAGAGATTAGCACGCCGCGTCGGAAAAATTCACAAGCTGGAAGAGGTCGGAAAGTTGGAAGGTTAGCCAGTTTACAAGTTGCTGGTCACAACTGACAGACTTTCAATTGGAAACTCACACTCAATCGCAGAAAGTATATGAACAGGTTAATGTTGATAAGGTCTGGCTTTCAATCTTCAAACCTGTAAACCTTCAAACTTTGAAACGGACATAAACATGAACACAATCTCAAAATTGACTCAACTCGGACAATCCATCTGGTATGACAACATCCAAAGGAAGATTTTGGAAAACGGTGAATTCAAAGCCATGATCGAACGCGGTGATATTCGCGGTGTCACCTCCAACCCGACGATTTTCAATCATGCTATCGCCAAATCGACAGATTACGATGCGGCACTTAAGTCCCTTGCCTGGGCAGGCTGGGATGCGGAGAAAATTTTCTGGCAGCTTGCCATTGAAGATATTCGCGCCGCCTGCGATGCCTTTGCTCCTCTTTATGAAGAGACCAACGGCGGCGATGGATTTGTAAGCCTGGAGGTCAGCCCTTACATCGCCAATGATACGGATGCGACAGTCGCTCAGGTCGAGCAGCTTTGGGCGCGCGTACGCCGACCGAATCTCATGATCAAGATTCCTGCCACCAAGGCAGGTGTTCCCGCCATCCGCAAAGCAATTTCTGTTGGCATCAACGTCAATGTCACGCTGATATTCTCGCTGGCTCGGTACGCTGAAGTAATGGATGCTTATCTCAGCGGACTGGAAGATCATCTCGCTGCCGGACATTCCATCAATCACGTTGCCTCGGTGGCTTCGTTCTTTGTGTCGCGCGTCGATACCAAAATCGATCCCAAGCTCTCCGATGGTTCCGACCTCAAAGGCAAAGCTGCGATTGCCAATGCCAAGCTTGCCTATGATGAATTTCAAAAAACATTTGCGAGTCATCGTTGGGAGAATCTCAAGGTTAAAGGCGCGCGGGTGCAGCGTCCATTGTGGGCAAGCACCAGCACCAAGAACCCCGCTTATCCCGACACGATCTACGTGGACAACCTGATCGGTCCTGAAACGGTCAACACCGTGCCTCCACAAACGCTCGAATCATTCAAGGATCATGGCAAAGCCCAAATCACTCTAACGCGCGATCTGGACAAGGCACAAGACGAGCTCAGGCGCCTCGCCGATGCTGGCATTTCCATGGATCAAGTCACCCAGGAATTGGAAGAAGAAGGAGTCAAAGCGTTCGCAGAAGCGTTCACGCAGTTGTTGGGAACAATTGATGAACGGAGGAAAACCGCCGTCTCTGCTCTGGGACCTGTTGCGGACGCCGTCGCCAAACGCATGAATCAACTCGAAGCGGATTCCGTTCCAACGCGCCTGTGGGCACACGATCCCACGTTATGGACGACTGACCCCGCCGGACAAGCCGAAGTGAAAATCCGCATGGGCTGGATGGACTCTCCTCAAAAGGCGCGCGATCTGATACCAACCTATAAGGCATTTGCGGCTGAAATCCACAAGGAAGGAATTCATCGCGTCCTGGTTGTGGGCATGGGTGGTTCCTCGCTGACCGCGGAAGTGCTCAGCTCTTTGCAATCCGCGGCAAACATGGTTTCGCCTCTTTCGCTTGCGATTCTTGATTCGACAGACCCTGAGCAAGTCTCACTGACGGGTGGAAATTTTCCTCCAGATAAAAGCTTGTATATCGTTGCCAGTAAATCCGGCGGTACAGCGGAAATGATGGCAGCATTCAATTATTTCTGGAAGATGAGTAATGGGGATAGTTCGCGCTTCGTCGCTACCACCGATAAGGGAACATCCCTCGAAGCACTTGCCCGAAAAAATGACTTTCGCAAAATATTTTCCTCCGATGAAATGGTCGGAGGACGCTATTCGGCGTTGACCGATTTTGGCATGGTCCCTGCCGCGTTGATGAATATTGACTTGGATCGTTTTCTCGGTCGCGCCGAATGGATGCGCTCGCAATGTCTGGATACGGTCCCCGTAGCGCGCAACCCCGGTTTGGCATTGGGAGCCGCAATCGCCGAAGCTGCTCTTGCAGGACGCGACAAGCTGACGATACTGGCGGATAAACCTCTCGTCGCGTTTGCCGGATGGATCGAGCAGATCATTGCTGAATCAAGTGGAAAGAACGGCAAAGGAATTTTGCCCGTTCCATTGGAACCGGTGGGAGATCCAAGCGTCTATGGCAAGGACCGCGTATTTGTGTATTTGCGCCAAACTGGCGAAATGGACGAGGCGCTGAAGCCTCTGCGTGATACGGGGCATCCTATCCTCGAATTTAGAATTCCTGACTTCTATGAAATTGCCGCCGAAATATATCGCTGGGAAATTGCTACTGCCATTGCTTGTTCGGTCATTGGCGTTAACGCTTTTGATCAGCCAAACGTGGAAAGCAGCAAGAAGATCACCAAGGCAAGGATTGCCGACTTCCAAAAGAGTGGTTATTTGGATGAAGGCAAACCTGCCTGGCAGGGCGATGGTTTCAGTGTGTTCTCGCCGTCTGGTGCGAGCGGTTCGACACTTGCGGATGTGTTGAAGAATTTCCTCGCCCAAGCACAACCAAATGGGTATGTTGCCATCAATGCATATCTGCCGCGCAATGAAGATATGATCGATATCTTACAAAAGATGCGTGTGGCGATCCGCGCAAAAACTGGTAACGCGGTGACAGCCGGCTTTGGCCCACGCTTCCAGCATTCCACGGGACAATTCCACAAGGGTGGACCGAGCAATGCTCTGTTCATTGTGATCACTGCCGAATCTGCTGCGGATTTTGAGGTTCCCACGGAAGGTTTGACGTTCGGTACATTAGTCCGCGCTCAGGCATTAGGTGACTACCAGGCGTTAATCGACGCAGGCAGAAAAGTGTTGCGAATCCACCTCCTCAGCACAATGGACCTTCAGGCGATTCCAGAACTCATCTGAGTGCATTGGCAGCCGATTGAGCAGCCGGACGAGGATTTCAAAAGCGTAATCTTCGCCCGGCTGCTGATTTAATCCGATACTCACCTTGGGGTCTTAGACTCATTTTGAAAGGAAGCTAAAATGTTTGATATTGGTTGGCCCGAACTATTGATCGTTCTTGTTGTGGTGGTTTTGGTCTTTGGACCTAGTCGCCTTTCCAAAACAATGGCGGAGCTTGGAAAAGGGATTCGTTCCTTCCGCGACTCGTTTTCCAGTTCCGAAGAAAAATCTGATAGCGCATCAGATACAAATACGGAACAGAAGTAAGTTCACATTTGTTCAATCCAACTAATTGGAGGAGAAGTATTGATCGATCTTGCACGCTGGTGAACTGGTGATTCGCGCCAGACTTGGCAAAGAATCTGTTTATGCCAGAGTATAGTTTTTATTGATAATGAACAGAGGTATTTCGATGTCAAATTTATATGAAGTGAAATGTGTGACTCCCCGTGCCGGAGAACCGACACTATCCGATAGCGAAATAGCCATGCTGCAGCCACAAGTTCCTGACTGGCAGATTAAGGAAGTGAACGGTGAAAAGCGTTTAGAGCGCGTTTTTAAATTTAAGAACTTCGCCCAAGCTTTGGAATTCACAAACAAAGTTGGAGCCATTGCAGAAGAGCAAGACCATCATCCTTTGATCGTCACGGAATGGGGTAAAGTGACTATCAATTGGTGGACACATAAAATCGGTGGCTTGCATAAAAACGACTTCATTATGGCGGCAAAGACAGATCAGCTGCTTAGATAAAAACACAAGAACAACCTGTATGAGTTGCTCTTGTGTTCTCTTAATTTACGGATCGTAGTCGGACATCGGTGGTGTGTGGAAAGATTTATCCGCAGACTGATAGTCGGATGTTTGAGGTGTATGGAAGGATCTATCCACAGGCTCATAGTCGGAGGTCTGAGGTGTGTGGAAGGATTTATCCACAGGGGGGTCGTCGCTTGCCCTGACGACAGTTTCTCGAACCGCAAACGCGAGACCTACCACGAGCGTCACGATTGCCAACAGTTTGAGGATGCGAATACTTAACATTTCAATCTCCTTTTATGAATGTGTTTGAACTTGTGCTTAGTTTAACAGCGGGTAGGTTGCAAAAGTTGACATAATTCCCCAAGAATTCCCCAAAAAATCCTCTCTTCGGTATACTCCATTGATGAATCTCCATTCTTGCAGTTCATCGCTGGGTTTCCACCTTAGGTGGTCACGCGGACCTAATTCTCAGCCCCCGTGAGAACTCTCTTTATTGTTTATAAGGAAAAACCGTGGGTAAAACTGCCGTTTCCCCCGAGCAATTCTCTAACTTTGGCGATCTGCTTAAATATCTGCGTCGGCGTGAAGAACTCACTCAGCGTGAGCTTGCAATTCAGGTTGGCTATAGTGATACGCAAATCAGCCGCATCGAACAAAACCAACGCGTGCCCGATGATGCAACGCTTAAAGCTCTGTTCGTCCCGGCGTTGCATCTGGAGCAAGAGGCGGAATGGGTAGCGCGTTTCTTGGATCTTGCCAGGCAGGTGCGCCTGGGCAAACTTCCTGAAGCTGAGATCATCGAAAAATCTGACAATCCAAATAACCTACCTGCTTTACTGACGACATTTATCGGTCGAGAGAAGGAACGGGTAGATATTAAGCAATTGATCAGCACGCATCGGCTCGTGACTTTGACCGGTTCGGGAGGAGTTGGGAAAACGCGGCTCTCTCTAGAAGTAGGTAGGCAAGTTTTCGAAGAGTACGTCAATGGCGTCTGGTTCATTGATTTAGCACCTCTTAGTGACCCGGAACTATTGGCGCAGAATATCGCATCTGTTTTTGGTATCGTCACAAAATCCGCGACGATACCACATACTCAATTGCTGATTAACTTCCTGCGTGCAAAATCGCTCTTCTTGATTTTGGATAACTGCGAACATCTACTCGACGCCTGCGCTTCGTTAGCTGATACACTGTTGAAGAATTGTTCCCAATTGAAGATCCTGGCTACCAGCCGCCAGCCACTTGGCATTTTGGGCGAGGTTCAGTACCGACTTCCATCGCTTGGTCTACCTGATGTTGAACAATCGCTCGAAACATTGAGGGATTACGAATCTGTACGACTGTTTGAACAACGCGCCCAGCTTGTTGAACCTGATTTCAAGCTCACGGCGGAGAACGCTGCCTCCGTGGCACAAATCTGCTCCCGGCTCGACGGTATTCCCTTGGCGATCGAGTTAGCAGCGGCGCGCGTCAACATATTTTCCACGGCCCAGCTTGCGGAGCGGCTTGTGGACTGTTTCGGTCTGCTCACAGGCGGTAGCCGCACGGCACTGCCGCGCCAACAGACAATCCGTGCATCGATTGATTGGAGTTGGAACCTGATCTCTGACGATGAACGGACGCTACTGCGGCGGCTGACTGTCTTTGCCGGTGGTTGGACTTTAGAAGCTGCAGAAATTGTCTGCGGTACTGTGAACATTTTGCCAGAACAAGTGCCCGAGTTGCTGAACCAACTCTTAACCAAATCATTAGTCATGGCAAATCGGCATTCAGGGCGTGAACGGCGCTTCCATTTGCATGCGACTATCAAGCAATATGCATATGAAAAACTGGTTGAAGTGGGCGAGCGAAATCACAGCCGCGATCAACATCTAAAATATTATTTGGGCCTTTCCGCGCAAGCTGCACCTGCTATGCTGGGCCCACAACAAAGGGAATGGCATACCCGGTTGACCGATGAACGCGACAATATCCGCATGGCATTGAACCATGCTGTCAGAACTAACATGGAAGCCGGGTTGTATCTATCTGCGGCATTGGTTGGCTATTGGAGATACTTCGACCTACGTGAAGGTCTGCGTTGGACAACCCAATTTGTGGAAAACCCAGAGTCGAAAAAATTTATAGATGCACGAGTAAAAGCCTTACTGGCACAGGGAATCCTTTTATGGAACATGCAACAGTTCGAGACCGTACAGTCTATTGCAGAAGAATGCCTTGCCATTGCCCGAGATCGTGGCGATCCACAGGGCGAATACGATGCTTTGATGTTACTAGGAGGCGTGGCACAATTCTTGGTAGGTATGGAAGAAAAAGCTGAGCTTAATCGACAGGCGCTTGTCATCGCGAAATCCTTAGGGGATGTTTGGAGACAGGCGATAACATTATCGAGCTTAGGCTGGGATCAGCGCGATCCCGCCTTAGGACGCCAATATTGGGAGGAAGGCATCGCACTTCTGCGGCAGACAGGCGATTGGCGGAATCTGGCGCAAACGCTTGGCATTTTAGGTTTCACGGCTTTATCGAACGGTGATCTTAGATCGGCCCAAAAAGCTCTGGATGAGGCATATGAGATCAATCAACAGATCAATAATAATGAAATGGAATTTGTCTTAACCGGCAAAGCGATTCTAGCTTTGCTGAGCGGTGAATATAAACAGGCGCGCGCCTTTCTCCGGGCGAATCTCGAGTCTCTGGAGCACGTAGGAAATCGAATGGGAGTTCTTTGGGCGCGCGCTCGCATTGCCTATGTTGCCTTGCGCGAAGGGAATGTCGAGGAGGCGCATCAGATACTGATCGACGTGATTGAAAACTTTCACCGTGACAACAATAGAAGTGGACTTGCCTTTGCGCTAGATAAGATGGCAAGCTTGTACGTAGTGATCGGTAAGCCTGAGCTTGCCTCACCGCTGATCGGTTGGTCAGACGCGACCCGCGGCGAGATTGGCGACCCGCGCCCTCGCATCGAGCAGGAAGATGTGGAGCGCGATATCCAAACTATCAAAGGTAGCAAGGGTACTTCTGCGTTTAAGATTGCTTACAACACTGGTCGCAAGATGGCTCTTGATGAGATGGTTCTTTCTGTATTAGGCATAAAGTTTGACTCATTATGGGAAAAAGAATAACCCGCCGCGATTTTCTAAAATTACTTTGGATAGGTTTTATCGATTCCTTTTTACTCGCTACAGGAGGAACGGGCTATGGCCTGTTAGTTGAGCCAAGCTTGTTCAAAGTCGAAAATATTCGCTTGCAACTCAATCGGCTTCCTAAAGCATTGTCAGGGTTGCGGGTCGCTCAGATCAGCGACATTCATATGGGCGGCTGGATGGATCGAGAACGATTTCAGGAAGTAGCAGATATCGTCACTGCACAGAAACCAGATATCGTATTAATCACTGGTGATTTTCTAATTGGACATTATTACAACAAGCAATCTACGGGAGCGCTTGATGATTTGGTTGCAGTACTATCTCCACTTGCCAAATCTATTCCATCTTTTGCAGTCCTTGGCAATCATGATTACTGGACAAATGCTGATGCAGTGCGTCAGATGTTAGCCTCGTCCGGCATTATGGATTTAACAAATGCCGTATTTACTTTCAGAAGGAATGGCGCGCGTCTGCATTTCTGTGGTGTAGATGACGTCTGGGAAGGAACGCCTCGTTTGGGTCTCATCGCTTCTCAATTGCCGGATGGCGACGCAGCGATCCTTCTCGCTCACGAACCGGATTTTGCAGATAAGAGCGCGAGAACCGGAAAATTTGATCTGCAACTCTCCGGACATTCCCATGGCGGACAAGTCGTGCTTCCATTCTTTGGTCCGCCAATTCTTCCACACCTTGGATGGAAATATCCGAATGGGCTTTATCAGGTTGGGAACATGTATCAATATACAAATCGCGGTGTTGGAATGGCAAAGCTTCCCATCCGATTGAATTGCCCACCTGAAATTACGATCTTTCAATTGGACAGCGTGAGTTAAGCTTCTTTTCCGCTTGTTGATTTCTTTGACATAACACAAAATTTATGCATTATCGTATTTTTATTAAGATGCGAAAATGAAATATAAATTATCTGATGTGTCATCAAAGAAACAGACATGGTCTCACAAATCTTACATCGATACAGAACCACCACTTGAAAAGAAAATTCCTACGGGTCCGTTTAAGACCGTGGCGGATATTGCACTGCTCTTATTCGTGCCGCGCAATGAGATTGGTCATACAATCGATGACCTGACAGGTAGATATGGCTATTCTCATCTCGCTGTAGATTGCGGGGAAGTGGATCAGCGTACCGGAAGACGCGTCATGATTGAGGCGACAGTGCCCCTGGGAGTGCATTACGCTTTTCAGGAGGAATATGGTCAACGTCCGTTTGTACACATTCCTTTGCAAAACACGGGCATAGATGTAAATCAATTCTGTGAATGTGTGCATTCGAAGGTAGGTGAAAAATTCGATAATCTCGAAGTCATCACCTTGGGAATTCTCGATAATCCCGCCCGTCAGCTTTGCAGTGATATAGCAACCGTCTGTTTGTCTGAGGAAATGCGCGAGAAGATTGCACGCTATCACAAAGGCAAAGTTCTCCATCCATTATCTGCAACCCGTGATCAAACGCATAACACTGGAATTCGATTATTTGTCAGCCCAAATGGTTTTGGGGAATTCTTTGGTGCGCCGCGAGGAAATGAGATCAAGGAACTCGGTCGAGTTGTCGAGCCGGATATTGAAGAAAACAGTAATGAAGATCTCCTACCAAAACTTTGGAAAATGGGAGATACCGTTGTGACCAGCGCCTGGAAGATGATTAAACACCGCAATTTATAGTTTCCAGCTTTTTAAAATTGCGGGGAGTGCCTGATGCCAGATAATTTTTAACAAACCTAGATTCTTTGCCAGCGCAATTGGAATATTTCTTTTTGACGATGAAATTGGAACGGCAGCACTAAAATCTACATTTCGTCTATCGATTTGATATTCGTAGCGTTTCTTTTTCTGGACTGTAGGACTTGATTCCAGATATTCTCTGAGCATTTTCCTGTCTGAGGCATTCATCCACTGCGGCAGATCGGATGTCGCCTTGAAGCCTGAAATAATTCCCAGATCTTGCAGTAGACGATTTTCATGAGAACGCAGCGCATTATGTTTCGAACGGAAAAACATAACGTCGGGGTCAACATTCACGAGCGGACTCAACCACAAACGGTGAAGACTCGTCCGAACGGCGTTCTGCGTGGATGTATCGTTGGGGTTGTTGAGCCAGACCGCCAATGGAGTGTTCAGCCAAAAAGGCGAAACATCCGGACCAACCCGAATACCATCACACAGCCCGAGTGAGGGGATGATCGGCGCACCACATGCCAGAATATAGGCATCGCCGGCAGCTTCTCGGATCACTTGTAACGCGTTGCGATAGGCGACCTCGCGCGGAATGTCGTTGTATCGTTTGCCGATCGCTCCGCCGATATATAAAAAATCCAGTTTCAGATAGTTGTATCCCCAACCGCGAACTTTACGAATGAGTTGATCGAGCCATTGCAACACGTCGGGATGAGTCACGTCTAAACACAAAGGGTTTCCGCTCCAGGTAATTCCCGCGCTGACGAGATTCCCCTTTTCATCGCGTAATAACCAATCAGGATGACTCTTTGCCAACTGTGAATCTGGCGAAACCATGAACGGTGCGAGCCAGATTCCGGGCATTCGACCGGTGGCTGAAATTTTGTCGGCGATCGTTTTCATACCCGACGGAAATTTAGAATTTGCTTCCCAATCTCCATGAGCGAGTTGCCAGCCGTCGTCGAGTTGGAATACGTCAAAAGGTATATCGCCAAAATCATTTAGTGCTCTTAGGAAAATGCGTTCATTAATCCAGCCATACATGCTATACCAGGAACACCAAACGCGCGGTGCTTTTGGAAATTGTCCTTTGCCCAAAATGTCCTGGATCAGCTCTATGTATCTCGAAAACACTTCATCTTCTGTTCCGCGCACAATCAGCCATTGACCCTCATGACCGTCCTCAAAAAAGCCATGAAGTGCATTGCGATCCAGCTCTACGCGCCCGCTTAGATTCAGCGCACCGAGTAAGAGAATATCATCGTTGTCGAGTTCAACCGCACCAACCCAACAACTGATGTGATTCTTATGAAATGCGTAGCCAGGATCTTCATCCTTAACGCGGAATTCCGCGGCGCGTACTGGCAGGGGCGGGTCTTTCGGGTCCAGCCATGTGGTCAACGTCCAGGATTGCCACCCGTGGCGGTAAAACTTTTTCGGAGGCTGAGGCAGGTTCAGGCGTAGAGAAGAGCCGCCGACGATATGTGAGTCCCCGATCTGCGGTAGAGAATCCAGAAGTATGTTCGCAGTTGGCATGAACGTGATTATCCTGCAAGAAATATTGCCGTGCAAGTTGACGAAGGTCATGTGTTGTGGCATAATCCGCTACACAAAGGCAGTGAAGAGAACGAGTAGATTTGCCAGACCTGTCAGCGAGTGTGGAATTAGTGCGAGCCACATCTGGAAAGCAGATTGAAAATCATC
>WNFY01008159.1_pt1 | contig 14463 bp, 8 predicted proteins | sample 5400091 | NCBI WGS metagenome assembly WNFY01 (sample SAMN13153364, study PRJNA577476) | soil metagenome | isolation source: 60 cm soil or saprolite under grassland replicate 1 | place: USA:California | collected 2016-06-15 | reverse complement strand
TATGGATTAGTCGGTGGTGCATTCATTGTTTTTATCTATCTGGTTTTTCTTTTCCGGAGCATAAAAATATTCAGACGATGTCCTTTTGCCTTTGGTGCGTTCCTGGCATTAGGACTCAGCTTCACATTAGTGATTTAGGCTGTCGCAAATATGGCAGTAAGCGTAAATCTTTTTCCAGTAACAGGTGTTACACTGCCACTAGTAAGTATGGGTGGAAGCAGTTTTTTATTCACCTGTTTATCAATAGGGATCATTTTAAGCGTGGCGAGAAATGTTGAGCAACTGGAAGGAAAACCCATGCCCCCATCCCCTAAAGGGGAGTAAACGGAAGTACTGTGAAAACCAGGAGCAATGAGCAATGACGAAAATATAAAGGGGCAAAATAACTCCCCTTTAGGGGATGGGGGCACGGGTCGGGGTGGACGCATCATTATAGCTGGAGGTGGTACCGGTGGACATATTTTTCCGGCAATTGCAATTGCCAATGCTCTTAAAAAAAATGATGCCTCAATTGAGATCCTGTTTGTGGGTGCCAAGGGAAAAATGGAAATGGAAAAAGTGCCGCAAGCGGGATATAAAATTGAAGGATTAGACATAGCAGGCTTTAACCGAAGTTCTTTGATAAAAAATATTTCGCTGCCGTTCAAACTGGTAAAGAGTTTTCTCCAGGTTCGTACGATTGTGAAAAACTTCCACCCCGATGCGATCGTCGGGGTCGGAGGTTATTCCAGTTTTCCTGTGTTGCGATTTGGCCAGGCAAAAGGAATCCCAACATTTATTCATGAGTCGAATTCATTTGCCGGGAAGTCAAACATTTTGCTTGGTAAGAAAGCAACGAAAGTTTTTGTAGCTACAGATGGAATGGAAAAATTTTTTCCAAAGGAAAAAATTATGATTACCGGAAATCCTGTAAGAGCGAGTATCTCTCAGTCAACCGTTACAAAAAGTGAAGCAATTAAATTTTTCGGACTGGATGAAAACAAGAAAACAGTTTTTGCTTTGGGAGGAAGCCTTGGCGCCAAATCCATCAATGAAGCTATCAGCACACACCTTGATGATTTATGGAATGCTGATTTGCAGCTTATCTGGCAAACTGGTAAACCATACGCAGCTGAGGCAAAACAAAATGCAAAGGGGAGACCATCGGTTTGGGTAAGTGAATTTATTGCAGACATGGAGAAGGCTTATGCAGCGGCGGATATAGTCATATCACGGGCAGGAGCAATGGCAATTGCAGAGCTATGTGTTGTGAAAAAACCAGTGTTGTTTGTACCCTATCCCTTTGCTGCGGAAGATCACCAAACGGTAAATGCAAAAAACCTGGTAAGTAAAAATGCAGCACTGATGGTGAAAGACAATGAAGCATTGGAGAAGGTTGCACCAACGATCATTGCACTGGCGAAAGACGAAAACAAGCAAAATGAGTTAAAAAAAAATATTGGGATGCTGGCTATAACAGATGCCGACAAAAAAATTGCAGAAGAAATTTTGAAGCTGATTTAACGATTGGTCCAACAAATACTGTCCTTATGAATTCCCCCTTCGGGGGGAGACAGAAAAATTAATTGAGTACCATTTGAAGAATGACAGTGCATTTGAACATTGAACATGATTGAGAATGAATGATGAGATCGAAAAAATCAAGACGGTTTATTTCATTGGGATTGGCGGTATTGGTATGAGCGCTATAGCAAGGTTCTTCCATTCGAAAGGAATTAAAGTAAGCGGCTACGACAGAACGGAAACAACTTTATCAAGGGAATTAGAAGCGGAAGGTATAGCTGTTCATTATGACGAGGGCATAAAATTAATACCGAAGGAGGTTGATCTGGTTGTTTACACACCGGCAATACCGGCGGATCACACGGAATTGGTTTTTTATGAACAGAATGGATACCGGGTAATAAAGAGAAGTGATGTATTGCGAATGATTACAGAAAGCTCTTTTAATATCTGCATAGCGGGTACGCATGGAAAAACTACCACCACAACAATGATTGCGCATTTGCTGAGAGATAGTGGCTATGGGTATAACGCTTTTTTGGGTGGTATCTCGGTCAACTATGGAACTAATTTTTGGTCGCAGACTCCAGCCCCGGAGAGCAGTAAAAAGAATGTTTGCGTAGTAGAAGCTGACGAGTATGACAGAAGCTTTTTGAAATTAAGCCCTGATATAGCAGTGATAAGTGCTATGGATCCTGATCACCTTGATATTTATGGAACTCCTGAAGCAGTGGAACATGCGTTTATTGATTTTGGCAGGAAGGTAAAGGCGGGTGGATTGTTGGTTAGCAAGTTTGGATTAAAAAGAGGAAAGGAATTATCTGAAGGAGCCGGTGGAAACAAACATTTGACCTATAGTTTACAAAATGAAAGTGCTAATGCTTATGCTGCAAACATAGTCATGAAAAGTGGCGGGTATGAATTTGATGTGATAGTGAAAGATGATAAACTGGAAAATGTTGTTCTGCACATGGGAGGGATGCACAATGTAGAGAATGCGGTAGCAGCAATTACAGTAGCAAGTTCTTTGGAAATTGAAAATGATAAGATCAAAGCGGGGATTGAAAGTTTTAAAGGAGTTAAACGACGATTTGAGTACATCATCAAAAATGACCGGATTGTTTTCATTGATGATTATGCTCATCATCCTGAAGAATTGAGGGCATTGATCCATGGAGCAAGGACTTTGTTCAGGCAAATGAAATGCACAATCATTTTTCAGCCGCACCTGTACACGAGAACAAGAGACCTGGCAAATGGATTTGCTGAAGTGCTTGACCTGGCAGATAAAATTATTTTATTACCCATTTACCCGGCAAGAGAAGAACCAATAAAAGGTGTGAATAGTGAAATGATCCTTGACAGAATGAAAAATGAAAATAAAAAATTAATGACTAAAGAAGAACTGATAAGCTGGATGAGGAATGAATACATAAAAAACATCAATAAAGAATTCGGAGAGGTACTGATAACAGCAGGGGCCGGAGATATTGATATGATGGTTGAACCTATAAAACCAATTTTAGAAAATATATAATGTGAATACAAAACGCATCATACTGAAAATAATTTTTGTGACGCTAACACTGGCAGCGTGCACCGGCTTGCTCGTGCTGCTGGTCGCTGCTATTGGGAAAAAGAGTAAAGAACATTGTAAAGATTATGTTATCAAAATAAAAGGAGCACAAAACAATTTTTTTATTGGAGAAAAGGATGTGTTGAAATTAATAACTGCTGCCACTGACGGTAGGATCAAAGGGGAGCCAATTACAGATTTCAATTTGAGAAAACTGGAGCAAGTTCTTAAAGACAATGCATGGATACAAAATGCGAACCTTTACTTCGATAACAGGGAGGTGCTGCATATTTCGGTAACAGAAAAAGAACCGGTTGCAAGAATATTTACAACAACGGGAAAATCATTTTACATAGACAGCAGTGCAAAGCAAATGCCTTTGTCCGATAGGGTCAGTGCAAGAGTACCAGTGTTCACCAACTTTCCAAATAAAAGATTTCTTAGTGAAAAAGACAGCGCATTATTGAATGATGTAAAGAAAACCGCATGGTTCATTTTAAATGACCCGTTCTGGATGGCACAAACAGAACAGATAGATATTACTGAAGGCGGAACATTTGAAATGGTACCAACCATCGGTAATCATGTTGTGAAGCTCGGTAGTGGCGATGATATTGATAAGAAGTTTCACCGGTTGCTTATTTTTTATCAGCAAGTTATGAGCAAGACGGGTTTTAACAGGTACAATTTTATAGACGTGCAATACGCGGGACAAATAATCGGGTCAAGAGAGAAAATGACTAAGGTCGATTCGATACAGTTGAAGAAGAATGTAGAAAGGCTATTACAAGAAGCTAAACAGGCACAAAAGGATACGATCTCGGCAATGCCGATGAATGAAAAAGAAAATATTGAGCAAGAAAATTCCAAACCCCGTCTGACCGGATCATCCGGGCAGGCTTCGAAAACGACAACAACTGTGAAACCAAAACTTATTGTAAACAAAGAGAGGAAGAAGCCGAAGGCAGTAATGTCAAAAAAAGTTGCTTAGTAGTTAATTAGTCAACCAGGCCACTAGTCAACTAATCAACAGATCAACCAGAAAACGCAAACAACTAAAAACAGCATACTATGAACAACGAACAACCCATTATTGTCGGCCTCGACATTGGAACAACCAAGATCGCTGTAATTGCCGGACGAAAAAATGAATTCGGCAAACTTGAGATACTTGGGTTTGGCCGTGCCAACAGCAACGGTGTTAAGCATGGACAAGTGCTGAACATCGATGAAACAATCAAAGCCATTAAAACTGCGCTTGAAAATTGTTATGCTTCCAACCCGAACCTGGAAGTGAATGAAGTGTACGTGGGTATTGCAGGTCACCACATCAAAAGCCTGCAAACCCGTGGCGACATTGTTCGCCAGAACACCGAAGATGAAATTACTCAACCTGAAATTGATCAATTGGTGGCTGATCAATATAAAACTTATATTCCTGCGGGAGACCAGATCATTGACGTGATACCACAGGAATTTACTGTTGATAATTTTCAAAATATTACGAGGCCGATTGGATATGGAGGAGTGAAACTTGGTGCCAATTTCCACATTATTACCGGTGATAAAAATGCGATTCGAAACATCAATCGCAGTGTAGAGAAAGCCGGATTACACACAAAGGACCTGGTGCTGCAACCGCTTGCCTCTTCATCTGCAGTCATGGGGCAGGAGGATCTTGAAGCCGGTGTTGCCATCGTTGACATCGGTGGCGGTACTACTGATCTTGCTGTGTTTTATGAAGGCATTCTTAAACACACAGCCGTCATTCCTTTTGCAGGAGAAAATATTACTAATGATATAAAAACAGGACTTGGTGTTTTAAAAACACAAGCTGAGCAAATGAAAGTTCAATTTGGTAGTGCTTTATCGAATGAGGCAAAGGCGAACGCTTATATCACTATTCCTGGTTTGCGTGGCATGCCCGCAAAAGAGATCAGTGTAAAAAATTTGGCGAATATTATCCAGGCCAGGATGAACGAGATACTTGATTTTGTTACTTATCATTTGAAACAGGTTGGTCTTGATAATAAAATGCTGAATGGTGGTATCATTTTAACTGGTGGTGGTTCGCAGCTTAAGCATTTAATCCAGTTAACAGAATATGTAACTGGACTGAATGCAAGAATCGGATTTCCGAACGAGCATCTGGCATCGGGTCATATCGAAGAATTAGCTAAACCCACTTACTCAACATGTATTGGGTTGATCTTAAAAGGTTATGATGATTATGAGCATAACCGCAAACAATTCGAAAATCAATTCAAAAAAGTCGATGTGCCTGATGGTCTCAAAAAATCACTGAATGGAGAAGACGAGTTGGTTGAAGAAATTGTAAGTGCAGAAAACATGAAGAAAAGAAAAAACCTTACCGGATTCTGGGGCAAATTCAAGGATGGAATTATTGATTTGTTTAAAGAAGAGGATAAAGCGTTTTAAAGCAAAAAGTAAAAATTTAAAAGTAAAAAAAGAGGTTCAACCTGACGAGTTTTTGATTTTTAACTTTTGACTTTTGAATTTAATTTTTAACTGCTAACTATTAAAAAAATTCTATGATACATTTTGATCTGCCTAAAGAAAAATCATCAATCATTAAAGTAATTGGCGTCGGTGGTGGTGGAAGTAATGCTGTGAATCACATGTTCAGTCACCAGATTGAAGGTGTAAATTTTATTATCTGCAATACGGACGCCCAGGCCATTGCATTAAGTCATGTGCCAAATAAAGTGCAATTGGGGCCGCACCTTACACAAGGTTTGGGTGCCGGTGCTAATCCTGAAATTGGCAGACAGGCAACGGAGGAATCGCTTGAAGAGATCAGGCGCATTCTTGAAGTGAATACCAAGATGGCTTTTATAACAGCGGGTATGGGCGGTGGTACAGGAACAGGTGGTGCGCCCATTATTGCAAAAATTTGTAAAGACCTTGGCATTCTTACGGTCGGTATCGTTACTACGCCATTTGCCTATGAAGGAAAGAAAAGACAACAACAAGCAGAGGAAGGAATAAAAATATTGAAATCCTATGTCGATACATTGCTTGTCATCAGCAATGATAAACTGCGCCACCAGTTTGGCAATTTAAAAATGCGTGAAGCATTTGCTATGGCTGATAATGTTTTGGCGACCGCAGCAAAATGTATCACCGACGTAATAAACAGTACAGGTCAAATCAATGTTGACTTTGCTGATGTGTGCACTGTAATGAAAAATGGTGGTGTCGCTATTTTAGGCAGTGCGGCAGCAGAAGGCGAAAACCGTGCGCAACGTGCTATTGAAGAAGCATTAAATTCACCATTGCTGAATGATAATGATATCCGGGGGGCAAAATGGATACTTATCAATATTAATTCTGCCGAAGGTGAACATGAGTTTACGATGGATGAAGTAGAGGTGATTCAGAATCATTTGCTCAGCCAGGCCGGTGAAACGACCGATGTGATACTCGGTCTTGGTTATGATAATTCCCTGGATGAAAGGATCGGCATCACGCTTATTGCCACGGGTTTCCAACATAAAGATCCATTTACACTTCCGGTGATTAAAAAACCTGAAGCAAAAGAAGAAAAAATTATCATGGTATTGGGTCAAGCCGAAGAAGAAAAGAAAGAAGAGCCTGTAAAAATTCTAACACCACAAGATTCTATTGGAAAGGATTTACCTGAAAACTTAGCTCCTAAACTTGTGGACACAACATCAGGAGCTGAGGAAGAAATTTCTTCCATCATGATGTTTGAAGAAGAAGACCTGGTGCGAGAAACAGAGAAAGAATTTTTACCCGATGAACCGGTTATCATTCATTGGGAATTAAATATGTCCACGGGAACTGATGGGCAAACTTCCGTTGATCGTGAAATTACCTTCGATAACAATGAGAAAATTACTGTTGAAACTGCAGAAATTACTGTTGGCAAAATGTCAATTGCGGAGAAGAAAGAGGTTATAATTTCGGAACTCCAATCCCCAACCCGCACTTATAATACCGAACCCAATCCAAAAATTAGTACTACCCCGGTGTCTGCAGCATCGGGTGGCTATCTGGCCAGACCGTCCAATATTTACGCAGAATCACAAGCAGAGGTCTTCACCTCAATTCCTTCTGCCGAAGAACCGGTTCCTGCACCTTTTGCAAAGCAAGATGAGGCAGAGCCCCACAGCATGCAATTGGTAGTAAGGGATGACATTCCTGCGGCGGATGAGCCGTTGGCCCATCAAGCTCAACTACCTTTGACTACTGCTGCTGAGGATCCCGCTCTGCAGGACGAAGCAGAGGAGCAAAAACGTAGGGCGGCTGAACGTTTGCACAAGTTGCGCAACTTGTCATTCAACGTACACAGTGCAGACCCCAATAATGAGTTTGAAAACGTGCCGGCCTATATCCGCCGCAATATGGAATTGTACGGCAACTCTTTTTCTGCAGTCGAAAATTTTTACAGCAACTACGAAGTAAAAAAAGACGAAAATAATAATACACAAATCAGCACCATCAATACTTTTTTAGATGGAAATAAACCTGATTGAGCTGCGGGTTTAATCTGTTCTCGCAGCTCGTTCCTCAAGGTTTATAATTCGTTCCCGTGAATCGACACTAACTGTCGGACTTGTGTTTTTAGTTGTTCCCCCGATTTTTATCGGGGGTTTTTTCTTGCGAGCGAAGCGCGGAATCTTTGCTCTGATGATTATGTACCCATCTATGTTAATTCAGCTCATCTTTTCTTGCGTCGCACCCTTGTGCGTCCGGTAATTCTATGCGGCACTACGATTGCACTTTGCAGCACCCTCATTATCTCGAACATCCACTAACTTTAAAATATGGAAACCAAAGGATTGCTTTTTATTCCCGATATCAGCGGCTTCACAAAGTTCGTCAATGAGATAGAGATTGATCACAGCCGGCACATAATTCAGCAATTGTTGGAGGTGCTTATCGACTCAAATGAGGTTGGACTTGAAATTTCTGAGATAGAAGGTGACGCTATTCTTTTTTATAAATTTGGTGAACCACTTGAATTGGAGAAGTTGTACCAGCAGGTTGAAAAAATGTTTACGGCATTTCATCAGCACTTAATCAGCTACGATCATCGTAAAATTTGTCAATGCAAGGCTTGCGTGTCGGCCGTTAATCTTAGCCTGAAAGTCATTACTCACTATGGCGAGTTTGCCTCTTATAATGTAAAACAATTCAATAAACTCATCGGCAAAGATGTTATTGTTGCCCACCAGCTCTTAAAAAACGATATTCCGCAACACGAGTATTGGTTGGTGACAAAAAATCTGTTGCAAGATAATCAGCCGTCTGAGCTAGCACAATGGATGCATTGGAATGTTAGCGCAAAACAAACGGAGAATGGTGAAATAAGATTTCATTACACACAACTGAGTCCTTTAAAAGATGAAATACCACAAAGTCCCGCTCCTCAATTGGAACTTAAGGAAAAAGTAAAGATGTTATCTGTATCCAGGGATTACGACGTACAGATAAAAACATTAGTTTATACCATCGTTCATTTTGAATTCCGTCATCTCTGGCATATCGGTGTAAAATCTGTAGATGAAGTAGAGCATTTTCTTCCCGGCATCGGGACCCGCCACCGTCATGTATTGGACAATGGGGAAATAGTAATGATGTACACCAGCAGTTTTGTTTATGATCCGGAGGCGAAAACAGTATTCAGTGAAACTGATGAGAGAAGAAAAAGTTCAGAAAAAGAAAATGGAACAAGAGCTTTCTCAGTCAATGCAAAGGCTTGATAAACTAGCAAAAGAGATGGTACTGCCGCTTGAGTTTTAATGCGCCTTCCACAACATCATATCCTTATTTTTCCTTTTGTAATAGTTTTCGTAACATTCTTAACTTTAAAAGAAAAAATGGAAAACAGGGGCTTGCTTTTTATTCCTGACATAAGCGGCTTCACAAGATTCGTGACAGAAATGGAGATTGATCACAGCCGCCACATCATTGAAGAGCTGCTGGAAATTCTGATCAACGCCAATTCCATGGGGCTTGAAATTTCCGAGATTGAAGGCGATGCCATTCTCTTCTACAAATACGGGGATGCTCCTGATCTAAAAACCGTGTACAGCCAGGTTGAAAAAATGTTTTGTGAGTTTCACCGGCATCTCACCGCTTATGAATACCGGCGTTTGTGCCAATGCAAGGCCTGCAGGGCTGCAATCAATCTTAGTTTGAAAGTAGTGACTCATTACGGAGAGTTTATGGGTTACAACGTTAAAAGTTTCAGCAAGCTGATCGGTAAAGATGTAATTGTTGCGCACCAACTTTTAAAAAACGACATTGAGCAGCATGAATACTGGCTGGTAACCCCACCGTTGGCGGGACAGGATAAATCGATGCCGGGCTTTAAACAATGGATGACCTGGGGCAGCAGCGCCAAGAGAACAGAGACCGGGGAAATACCTTTTCAATACACTCAATTAACTCCACTTAAAAATGAAATACCTCCGGAGCCACCTTTACAACTGGGATTGAATGAAAAAACAAAAATGCTTTCTGTTTCAAAAGAATACGAAATTGATTTCAAAACTTTGTTTTATGCGGCCGGACATTTTGAGTTTCGTCACCGCTGGCAGGAAGGGGTGAAAGCTGTGGATGAAATGAGTCACTATCTTCCACGCGTGGGTACCAAGCATCGTTGTATACTTGAAAACGGACAGGCAATTATGTATACCAGCGATTTTTCCTTTGGTTCTGAAAAAATCATATACTCGGAAACTGATGAAAAGAAACGAGCATCTACGTATTTTGTTTTTGAAAAAATTAGTGACAACCGAACAAAATTTACACTGGAGTTCTATCTCAAGAAAAATCCCTTGCTGCAGATCATGTTTAATTTCACGATGAAAAAGAAGTTAGAATATAATTTTACAAAATCATTGTCGAACCTTGAAGAATTCGTAAAAGAAGTGGAGCTTCCGGTTGAGTTTTAGGTGAACAGCTTGTGATATGAATTTTGTACACTCTTATATGCTTTTATTTCTCCTCGTATCGTACCTTATTTGAATTGACCTTATTAGCGTGTTGAAAAGATATAGCAGTCGGTTTAATTATTCTGCCCGGATCAGCAAAACATTTTTTAAATTACAATAACAACCTGCTGCATGTTAAAGTTTGTCAAGACCTTTCTTTATATGTCTTTCTGCATGGGTTTAACAGCTCAACAACCTGTCTTTACTCATCAGCAGGTATTCAGGGTGGAAGATGGATTGCCTCAGAATTATATTAGCGGTATTATTCAGGACCGGGAAGGTTTTTTATGGATTGGTACACGGGATGGTCTTGCACGATATGATGGACGGCATTTTCTGGTTTTCCGTCATCAATATAATGACAGCAACAGCCTTAGCTCGAGTGTCATCTCTTCCCTACTAATAGATAAAGAAAACCTGGTTTGGATATTATATGCCAATAATTTTGTCGATTGCTTAGATCCCCGCACATTCCGAATTCTGAAAAGGTTGGATAGGAATTTTGCAGCAGTAAAATTGAATGAGGAATTCGTAGAACCCGATTTTTACCTTTTTGATAATGAATGGTATATGGGTGCCCGCAAGCCCCAAAGAGGATTAGCCGTATTTGATTTTGAAAAAAACAAATACTCATTGTATAATAAATCAAATGGTTACCTGAGTTGTGATTCTGTGATGGCATGGACACATGACAGTAATGGGAATCTATGGATGGTTTCGCCAAATGGTTTACAAACAGCAGATAAGAAGCGAACGAAATTCCGAACTATTCCTTTTCCCAACTTCATCAAATTAAAGTATGATTTATCGCTCCTCTCTGCCATTGTTTATAATCCAAAAGGTGAACTGATTATCGCTGATGAAGAAAAGTTTATCATTTATAACCTGGACAAGCAAAGTTTCAGAACAATCAAACTGCCGCAAATAAGGACAGCAGACAAACAGATCATTCAGCATATGCAAATGAATGCAAGTGGTATTTGTTATTTTATTTATAAGGAGCAGCTTTTCAAAATGCAGGCCGATTCGATAGTTAATCTGTGGAAAAGCCCATTGTCTGACCTGTTCCCATCGACGGGATTCTTCATAGACCGGTCAAATGTTTTTTGGTATGCTACAAATGCAGGTGGCCTGATAAAAGTTGATCTGAATGGATTCCCCATTTCTTCTTTTCCTTATCAATTCAATTTTTATGTTGATGTTTTGGCTATGAATGGTCTCCCGCCAACGATATTGCCTGCTCAATCACTGATCGAAAAATGGGCTTATCAATTCCGGTATGTTTATAATCCATCCGGTGAATTGTTTTTCACACTTTATAATCATAAAAATTACAATAAGATTTATTACTGGCAGGGAGGTAGGCTTTTATCTCTTCCATTCCCTGACGCAAAACAAGCAGTTTTCAACGGCATAGACTTTGATTCGCGTGGCGATATCTGGGCTGTTGATAATGACGTGCGTAAAGGGCTATGGCATTGGAAAGACAAACAATCAATGCCATCTTACACTGAAATTAAATCTGACGAATACAAAGTTGCTTTCCGCTTTGTTGATCTCCTGATTATGGGCGAGGATTTCTGGATATCATCAGATGAAAGCGGTCTCTACCAGGTGAGGAATGGCAAGGTCATTAACCGTTTCCACCAACGCTCAAAAGGGAAAGCATTGTCATCCGATATGTTGAGCGACCTTTGCCGCGACCCTTTTGATCCAAAAAAATTCTGGATTGGTTCACTCGGTGGAGGTATCATGCTTTGGAATACAAAAACTGGTCTTGAGAAAGTATTTACAGTTGCGGATGGTCTTCCTAATAATACGATCTATGGCATTGTTCCTGATGACAATGGAAATCTATGGTTATCTACAAACAATGGACTCTGCCGGTTCAATATAAAAGATCATACAACCCGTCAATTCAATATTTCAGATGGATTACCCGGAGCGGAATTCAACCGTTTTCATCATTTCAAATTCCCTGATGGACGCATTGCCTTTGGCGGACTCGACGGTTATGCTGTTTTCAACCCTGCCAATTTGATAAAGACAAAAACCGACCTGTCACTTGAACTTACAAGGATTGATGTGAATAATATAACGCAACAATTCGATAGCAAAAATAAATTTATCAGAAGTCCTTTTGCTGGGTTAAAACAAATTGACTTGCCTTATGACAAAAATAACCTGACTGTAGAATTTGCTGCATTATCATTCGATGCGCCCGAAAAAATTAATTATAGATATATGCTTGAAGGTGCTGACAAGACCTGGATCGAAAGTGGCAATGATAATGTAGCCAGGTACACGAGGTTGAGACCAGGCCATTATAAACTTCTGATTAATGCATCGGACACTCCCGGTGAGTGGAGCACTAAAGTGAAAGAAATTGCTATTCATGTTAAACCTCCTGCGTGGGCGACCTGGTGGGCTTATGTTATATACGTCATAATAATCGGGGTGGCAATAATCTGGTATTGGCGATATCGGGAAAGAATGATCAGGATGAAAGAACAAATAGCATATGAACACCGTGAAGCTGCCAGGTTAAAAGAAATCGATGAATTTAAGGATCGCTTTTTCAGCAACATCACTCATGAATTTCGTACGCCACTTTCGCTCATCATTGCACCGGTTGAAAAACTTTACAACGATCCTGCTGTTACAGAAAGTACAAGAAAAGTATTAAACAGTGTAAACCGTAATGCGACTCAATTGCTAAGCCTGATTAACCAGTTGCTCGATCTTTCAAAGATTGAGGCTGATAAAATGACGGTTAATCCTTCATCAGGAGAACTTACAGGCTTTGCTCAGCGATGTATTGAACCTTTTAAATCCATTGCCTCTGAAAAAAACATGACGCTGAAATTATTTACAAAAGGACTCCAGGGACATTTCTTATTTGATCATGAAAAGCTTGAAAAAATTTTATTCAATCTGCTAAGCAACGCAATAAAATTTACTCAATCCGGGGAGATTAGTGTCACTATGGAAAGAATTGAGCAAAACAAATACCGTGAATCAATTGTGCGCATAACCATCAGAGATACGGGTATAGGGATCTCAAGGGAGAATTTGTCCAAAGTCTTTGATCGGTTTTACCAGGAAGATAATGGAGCTAGCAAAACCTCATTTCAATGTGACAGGGGATAGACATCTGGTGTTGATTGCTGAAGACAATGCTGAACTTAATTCATTTCTCGTTGAGTCGCTTTCTGAAAAATGGCGTGTAATTTCTGTGGGGGATGGCATGGAAGCCTGGGATCAGATCCTCAAAGAACTGCCTGATATTGTGGTTAGTGATGTGATGATGCCGGGTTGTGATGGCTTTGAACTTTGCAGGCTGGTAAAAACTGACAATAGAACAGCACATATAGGCTTTATTATGCTAACGGCAAAAGCTGCTCATAGTTCAAGAATGGAGGGTTTTGAAGTGGGGGCTGATGAATATCTTACCAAACCATTTCATGTAGACGAACTGGAAGCAAGAGTGCGAAACTTGTTCAGAATGCAGGAAAGCATCAGAGAGCATTTAAAAAAAGAGGCTCTTCCTTCTCAACCATTGCCTGTTTTACCTCATGTGAACAACGTCTTTATCCAGCAACTTTATAATCTAATGGATGAGAAATTAGATGACCCCCGGCTGGATGTTGAATTCCTTTCCCGGGCAATGGCGATGAGCCGCAGTACTTTAAACAGGAAGCTAAATAGTTTGCTAGGAGTTGCGGCCAATGAAATGATCCGTCGCTATCGCTTACAGAAAGCTGCTGCTTTGTTGGCTGCCGGCCATGATGTAGCTGAAACTGCCTATTCAGTCGGATTTAATACTCCTTCATATTTCAGCGAAAGCTTTAAACAGCAATATGGCAAATCTCCTTCAGATTTTGCCACTTCAGATTGGTTTGATTCAAAATTGTGAGGATTTGCACGATTTGTGGAAGCGTCCGGCCCTTCCATGGGTTTAGGTTTGTATAGTCAACAGAAATCAACCTTCAACCCAAAAAATCTGAGAAATGAAACCGAAAATCAACCTGATGGTATTGACAGCGATTGTAATTATTTCTGTCAACTCAACAGTCAACTCACAAACAAACACTTCAATTGACTGGGCAAAAAACTCCGTATCGAATAAAGATTACTCTTCTGCAACTGATAGCAAAATGCCAAACAACTTGCCGGAGAAATTAATCACTAACTTCAATCATGCCTTCCCCTCTGCCCCAAATGTGAGATGGTCAACCACTGTAGGCGCATTTTTGGCAAACTTTAGCATTAATGAAAAACCAGTCATGGCATCCTTCAACAAAAAAGGCCAGTTCGTTTATGCATTAATTTATGGTGGTGTACTGGATCTACCTGCAACCGTTCGCCAGGAAATTCAAAAAAATTATTCCTCTTTCA
>WNFY01004187.1_pt1 | contig 14465 bp, 14 predicted proteins | sample 5400091 | NCBI WGS metagenome assembly WNFY01 (sample SAMN13153364, study PRJNA577476) | soil metagenome | isolation source: 60 cm soil or saprolite under grassland replicate 1 | place: USA:California | collected 2016-06-15 | reverse complement strand
TTCCGCATCCCCCTGGCGTCTTCCACAATGCTTCGCACCCGCTCATCCAGCGGCTTGAGCTGGCCGGAACCATCGTGCACCACTCCCACGGTAATGGTGAAGCCCAGCGCATGCGCGCGGCGGGCGATCACCAGCACGTCTTCGGGATTGCGAATGCCCGATCCCACTACGGCATTGATGTTGACGTCGAACTCCGCATAGGCGGCCAGCCAGCGCAGCTTCTGGTCCAGCACCTTCAGGCTTTTCTTGGAGACATCGTCGGGCAGCACGTTGTCGATGCTGATCTGCAGCTGGTGCAGCCTCGCGCGGTTCAGCTCGCGGATGCGCTCCGGCACCAGCAGATAGCCGTTGGTGATCAGCGTGGCGATCATGCCCCGGTCGTCAATGTGCCGGACGATGCGGGCGAGCTCAGGATGCAGCATCGGCTCGCCGCCGCTGATGGTGACGATCGTCGTGCCCAGGTCGGCGAGTTTGTCCACGCGGCGCAGCATCTCGGCAGTCGGGACGGGCTGGGAATGGTGGTCGTATTCGTTGCAGTAGGAGCAGGCAAGATTGCAGCGGCGGGTGGGAATGATATGGGCAAGAATCGGATGCCGCGAGGAGCGCATGGCTTGCGCGAACACCTTCACCTCGCGCAAGCGGCGCCCGACTCGGCGAATCTTCCGGACGTGTGGCGCCAACGTCATACTACTTGCCCTTACATGATCTCAAAATCTGCCGTGGTCTGCAGATTTGAGATGCGCTGCTAGACTTTGGCGGTTTCCTTTTTTGCGTACCTGGCTTCCACGTACTCGATGAGGATCTGCTTGAACTCATCCACGATGTGGTCGCCCTTGAGCGTGGTCACCAGGCGGCCGTCCACGAAGACCGGGGCCTTGGGGTCTTCGAAGGTGCCGGGCAGCGAGATGCCGATGTTGGCGTGCTTGCTCTCGCCCGGGCCATTGACGATGCAGCCCATCACCGCCAGCTTCATCTCCTCCACGCCTTCGTACTGCTCGCGCCAGGTGGGCATCTGCTCGCGCACGAAGAATTGGATCTCCTGCGCCAGCTCCTGGAAGTAGGTCGAGGTGGTGCGCCCGCAGCCGGGGCAGGCCGTCACCTGCGGTCGGTCAGGCCCAGGTGAAGCGGATACTCGCATCGCGCGGCCAACCGGCGATAGACATCCACCAGGTCCTGCACGCCGCTGACCTTGGCGCTCAGGATGATGTCCTTGCGGCGCATCCCGAAGCCCTCGGCCAGCTCGGCCGAGTGCAGGGCGCTGGTGATCATCGCCTCGATCATCACCTCGCGGGCGTCCTGCGGCTCGCTGGAGCGGGCGTTTTCATCCATCATGCGGGCCAGCAGCTGCTGGTCGAGCGAGCCCCAGTTCACCCCAATGCGGACCGGCTTGCCGTTCTCGATGGCGCACTCGATCATCGTCCGGAAATTGTCGTCGTTCTTGCGGCCGATGGAGACGTTGCCGGGGTTGATGCGGTACTTGCCGAGCGCCCGCGCACAGCCGGGAAATTTCTTGAGCAGGACGTGCCCGTTGTAGTGGAAGTCGCCCACAATCGGCACGTGTACGCCGATCGCCCCGAGCTGTTCCACAATCGGCGGGACGGCCTCGGCGGCGGCCTCGTTGTTCACCGTCACGCGCACCACCTCCGACCCGGCGCGGGCCAGCGCTGCGATCTGCTTCACGGTGGAGGGGATGTCGGCGGTGTCGGTGTTGGTCATCGACTGCACCATAACTGGTGCATCGCCGCCTACATGCACGTTTCCTATAGTGGTGGCGTAGCTTACTCTGCGCTTCTGAACTGCCATGGATTCAGTTTAACAGGCCCGGCGGCGGTGAACACCTCGCGACCAGCTAGCGGCACTTCCGTGGCCGTCAGTTGTAGACGGAAAGGCTTGGCCGGGGACGTCCCCGCCGGACCGTGGGAACCACTCGCTGAGGTTCCATGTGCAAGAGATAGCCGCCCGACTGGCAGCGCTGGCAAATCTCGCGCGAGGCGCGGCAAATCTGACAGGCGTAGTTCTGCGGCTTCTCCGAGCTCTTCTCCCCGATGGTCTTTACGTATTTCCCCATGATTGCCCCTTGCAGATCGTGGTTACTTTGGTAATTTCGGCAACAGCTACTTTAGCCCAAGAAGCCCTCGTTCGGCTACAACCAAAATCGGAAAATCTGCATCCAGAGCTGGACTGGGAAGATGAGACAAAACCGGCAAGACGAGAAATAAAATGGCCCGGTGCTGCACCGGGCCATCGCTCCAATTTCGGGCGGATTCGCGGGTTCGCCTTATTGGCCGGGGATCATCTTCACCACGTCGTTGAAGATCACCATCCCGGCAAAGAGCACCAGGCAAACGAATGCCGCCTGATAGAGCCGCACCTTAATGGCCTCATTGATATCGCGGCGCATGGCCGACTCCACTAGCAGCATGGCGATCAGCCCTCCGTCCAGTATTGGCACCGGAAGCAGGTTAAAGAGCCCGAGCTGCAGGCTGATCAGCGCCATCAACTCCATCACGCCGTTTGCGCCGCGGTAGCGTACGGTCTCGCCGGAGACCCGGACGATCTCAATCGGCCCTGACAACTGATTGACGGAGACCTTCCGCTGCACCATCTTCCCAATCAGACTGAAGACCAGTCCGGAGAGCTTCCGGCACTCGTCGACCGAGCGGCTGAAGGCCTGAGGCAACGGCAGCCTCTCGATTTCGGTGGGCTCCGACATGAAGCCGATGCGGTAGCCGGACGCGCGTCCCTCGGACGTAACCAGCTGCGGCGTCACAGTCAGTGAGATTGGCTGTCCCTTGCGGATAAGATTCAGCGTGATCGGCTTCTCCTTGGTGGTCTGCAGATAAGCCTTCAGAGCCTCGGTAGCATGGATCGGCTTACCATCCACTGACACGATCCGGTCGCCGACCTGCAGTCCGGCCTTGGCCCCGGGCAGATTCGGCTCCACCCCGGTCACCTCGAATGGCTTCAGCGGCTGCCAGCCGGCGTCGCCGCTCTGCTGTTTACCCTCGACTGCGGGGTGCAAGGTGAGCGCCAGAACATTGCTGTTGCGCTGCACACGCAGTGGGAGCGGCTGATTCGGGTTGATCATGACCTTGTTCTGCACGTCGAGCCAAGTAGGATTTTCCTGGTCGCCGATCTGAAGAATCCGGTCGCCCTCTTTTAGCCCAGCTTTCTCGGCGGCCGAGCCGGGATCGATCCAGCCCACCTCCGCCGGCCTGTAAAGCCCGTAGGGGATTGCATGGTGGACGGCGAAGACAATGGTGAGCAGGGCCACGGCCAGAACAAGGTTGGCCAGCGGACCGGCCACTGCGATGATCAACCTGTGCCAGCGAGGATGGTTCAGGAACTCCCCGCGATCTGGGGGCTGGTTCGCCGGCCGCTCCTCGGGCATCTCGATCGGGCTGACTCCGGTCATCTTCACGTATCCGCCCAGAGGCAGCAGAGAAATGCGGTAGTCGGTGTCGCCGTGCTTGAAGCCCACCAGCCTGCGTCCGAAGCCGATGGAGAAGACCTCCACCCGCACTCCCAGCAACTTGGCTGCCGCATAGTGGCCGAACTCGTGCACCAGGACCATCACGCCCAGCACCAGGATCGCGCCGGCCATCGTATAGAAAGCATTGGTCATAAACAGAGAAAAGAGAGTAATAACGTCCCCCTGGGGTGGTTGCCGTGGCCTTTCGCTGGAGGAATTATCTCGTGGCAACTGCCCGCTCGCCACTTACGAAGCGCCGTGCCCGATCGCGCGCCTCCAGGTCCATGGCAAGAACCTCGGATATAGATTCCGGTCTGTGCTCCGGCGTTTCACTCAAAACAGCTTGGATCGTCGCTGGAATTCCCAGGAAAGGGATTTTCTCCTCCAAAAAGGCAGCAACGGCCACCTCGTCGGCCGCATTCAGCGCCACGGTCTTTGCGCCGCCCGCCTCCACCGCCTCATAGGCCAGGCGCAAACAGGGGAACTTGTTCAGGTCCGGCGGACTGAAGTCCAGGTGGTTGAGAGACAGCACGTCGAAGCGCAGTTCGCTCTGGATGCGCTCCGGCCAGGTCAGGGCGTAAAGAATGGGCAGCCGCATGTCGGTGACGCTTATCTGGGTCAGGATGCTGCCGTCGACAAACTCCACCATGCTGTGCACCGTGCTCTGCGGATGCACCACGACCTTGGTCCGCGAGGGCGGCACATGGAACAGGCGCACCGCCTCGATCACCTCAAAGCCCTTGTTCATCAGCGTCGCCGAGTCGATGGTAATGCGCTGGCCCATCTTCCACGTGGGGTGGTTCAGCGCCTGGGCCACGGTGATGTGCTCGAACTCCTCGCGCGGGGTGTGCAGAAAGGGGCCGCCCGAAGCGGTCAGCCATACCCGCTCCACCTCCTCCATCCGGCCGCCGCGCAGGCATTGATGCACGGCGTTGTGCTCGCTGTCGATGGGCAACAGCGGCTTGCCCTGCCGCTTCGCCTCGGCCATGATCAGCTCGCCGGCGGCGACCAGGCATTCTTTGTTCGCCAAGCCGATCTCCTTGCCGGCCTTCACCGCCTCGTATGTGGCCTCCAGGCCGGCCACGCCCACAATGGCGCTGACCACGAAATCGACCTCGGGATGGGTCGCCACGGCCACTGTTCCCGGCGTGCCCCATACGACCTCAACCTCAGTGCAGCCTTCATCGCGCAGCAGGCGACGCATCTCCTCGGCAGCCTTCTCGCCGGCCACCGAAAGCAGTCGCGGACGCCAGCGCAGCGCCTGCTCCAGCGCCAGTTCCAGGTTCGAGCCGGCGGCCAGGGTGGCCACGGCAAAGCGCTCCGGATAGCTCTCCACGATCCTGAGGGTGCTGCAGCCAATTGAGCCCGTGGAGCCGAGGATTGCGATTCGTTTTTTCATTCCATCCAGTATATCTGGGCAATGAGCTGGGTGCCCCGTCCCAACCGTCCTTTGGTTAGGACGGGGTAGTTGAACTTGCTGTTGTGATTGATCTAGCCGGCTTGAACCTGGGAACTCTCAGCCCTGCATGAACCTTGGCCCCCAGATCAGAAACAGCAGGAAAGCAACCGGCAGCGCCAGCAGCAGGGCATCGATGCGATCCAGAATCCCACCGTGGCCGGGCAGCATGGTCCCCGAGTCCTTCACCCCTGCGCCACGCTTCAGGGCCGACTCCAGCAGGTCTCCGAGCTGTGCCGCCGCATTGGTCAGGGCAGCGATGAGAGCCGCCAACCAGAGCGGCGGGCGAGCATAGGTTACGGGCGCAATCACCGATGACTCCGGCGCCTCAGCCAGCAGGTGGATGCGGCCTAGCGCCGAGGCGATCTCCGGTATGAAGTGTGCGAACAGGCAGCAGATGAGCACCGAGAAGAGCAGGGAAGCCACGGTGCCCTCCACGGTCTTGCCCGGGCTGATTCGCGGAGCCAGCTTGTGCCGTCCCATGCTCTTGCCCACGTACATTGCGGCGGTATCTCCCACCCAGACGGCAAGGAACGTAAACACCACATAGATCCAGCCGCGCGTCGACTGGCGCATCAATGCCAGCAGCAACAGCGGAACTCCGATGTAGGGCAGCGCCAGATAGCTCATCGCCGCACCGGGCACAGCGCTTTTGAACTCCGGCCGCGCAATGGCCGCCGTGAGCAGCAGGAAGGGGACAAAGAGCAGCAGCAGGAGCACGCCCGCAAGCATCGGACCGGCGTAGATTTGGCCGTAATAGTAAATCAGGAAGAGCGCGGAGGTGTAGACATAGGTCAGCAGGCGAAAGGGCTCCAGGCCATAGCCGGCGACAATGCCCAGATATTCCGATGCCGCTGCCAGCGCCACCAGGGCGATGATCGACAGAAAGAGCCACAGCGGCGCACGAAAGACGGCCAGCAGCACCAGCGGAATCAGGACAACAGCGGTCAGAATGCGTTTCATATCCAAAGCAGAGTAACTTCTGGCGTGGGCCGAAGGCAAAAAGAATTGCGCAGTCTGGAGCGAGCTCGAGCAGGCGATGAAATTCTCTGGAAACGTTTGAACTTTGACTTTGAAACCTTGCTTTTACACTGCCGCGCCCACGTTGCCGTAGCGGCGCTCGCGCTTCTGGAAGTCGGCTATTGCCTCGAGCAGGTTCGCGCCGGTGAAGTCCGGCCACAGCGTCGGGGTCACGTAAATCTCGGTGTAGGCAAGCTGCCATAGCAGGAAGTTCGAGAGCCGCATCTCGCCGCTGGTCCGGATGACCAAGTCGGGGTCGGGAAGATCGGCAGCATACATATGCCGCGAGATGGTCTCTTCATCGATCTTCAGGTCGGCCAGCCCGCCGTTCTTGGCCGCGGCGCGCAAAATCGAGTGGAAGGCGTCGATCAGCTCCGCGCGGCCGGCATAATTCAGCGCCAGCGTCATGATCAGGCCGGTGTTCTTCGCGGTCTGCTCCTGCGCCCATCCCATGCGCTCCTGCACGGCCGGCGGCAGCTCGTGGATGCGGCCGATGTAGCGCAGGCGGATGTTGTTGTCCATCATCAGCGGGACTTCTTTTTTCAGGTAGGCCCGCAGCAGGGCCATCAGGAAGCTGGTTTCGGTCTTGGGCCGCTTCCAGTTCTCCGCCGAAAACGCATAAAGCGTGATCGCCTGGAGTCCAATGCGCGCGGCCGCGGTGACCACGTCGCGCACGGCCTCCACCCCCTGCCTGTGTCCGGCGATGCGTGGCAGATGGCGGCGCCGTGCCCAGCGCCCGTTGCCGTCCATGATGATTGCGATGTGATGCGGTAGCCGTGCTGGGTCGAGCTTGGCAAACAGCTCGGCTTGCTTCCGAGTCAGCCCGGCAGGGACGGTGGTGTGCAAAGCAATGCCTCTCGAACGAGTAGTTTGAAGCTAGCACACGGCCTGTGTTCTTGCAATTCAGCACGAGTGAAGGGAAAGCAGATGGCGGTGCCCCGCCCTGGCCTCTCTTTGGCCAGGGCGGGGTGGTGGAACTGTCTGTGCTCTTGCTGCTGAGAGTGCTACGCCAGCCGCCGCGGCATCGCGGTCATCTCGCGCAGCTGGGTCAGCACGCTCATCCACTGCACGCCGTTCAGCTTGCGCATGTAGGGCACCAACTCGGCGATGAACTCGTCCTGCACCAGCTCGCGGACGTCGTCCTCATGGCTGCGTCCGGTGGTCAGCAGGTCGCAGATGCGGACCCGCAGCGCACCGGCCAGCCGCTCCAGCGAACTCAGCGTCGGGCACGCCTTCTCGTTTTCGATCTTCGAGACGTAGGTCCGCGGCACGCTCATGCGTTGCGCCAGTTGCCGCTGGCTCAATCCGGCGCGCAGCCGCAGCGAGCGAATGGCGGACGCCACCGGCAGGCGATTGGATGGGACGGTCTCCAAACGAGGCATGGCCACCGGAAGGCACGGGACAACCGGCTCGGGAACCTCATCGAGAGGGATCTTGCATCGACGGCAGATATTGTTCATGGTCCGGAACTGGACCAGCAGGCAATCGTCGCAGCGAACCACTTCGCGGGAATCAACCGGCGCAAGAGTCGTAGCAGCCATGCGAGTTTTACGGAGCGCCAGAGCGGGGCAAACTCCCATCGCCGGAACCAGAGTCGATAAGCATCGGCCTGATTACCTGCGACAAAGCTAAATTGCTGCAACCTTGATGCAATGTCAATAGCAAACTTGTGGAATACGCCAAAGGCAGGCGTTTACCACCTGGATTCTCCTCGTCTCGATTCCGCTTGCTCTATCGCAGCACTGCCGCCAGTTTTCCCTCTCGGATCACCGAGGCCACCTTGGCAATATCTGAGGAGAGCGAGCGGTCCTCAGGCACGGTGCGTGAGACGGCGCGGACCTCGGCCAACGCGTGCTGGGCGCGCTTTCCGGGCTTGTGCGGCGCCCACAGGTCCACCGCCTGCGCCGCAGCCAGCGCCTCGATGGCCAGCACGTTGCGCACGTTCTCCACTACGCGGCGAAGCTTCAGCGCCGAGGTCATGCCCATCGAAACGTAGTCTTCCTGATTTCCGCTTGTGGTGATGGAGTCGAGCGAGGCGGGATGGCCCAGCACCTTGTTCTCGCCGACCAGCGCCGCCGCCGTCACCTGCAGCAACATGAATCCCGAATTCACTCCCGCGCTCGGGGCCAGAAACGCCGGCAGTCCCGCGCTCAGCGCCGGGTTGACCATGCGCTCGATTCGCCGCTCGCTGATTCCCGCCAGCGTGGCAATGGCGATCGCCAGAAAATCGAGCGCGAAGGCGATGGGCTGCCCGTGGAAATTTCCGCCGGAGATCACATCGCCCTCCACCTTCTGCCAGCTTGCATCATGCTGCTCCAGGTCGATGCCGATTTTGCCTGGTTGCTTTTCTCTGGCAGAGTCTGGCGCGGCTTTCCTGACGAAGACCAGCGGATTGTCCACCGCCGAGTTCATCTCGATCTCGAAGACCTGGCGCGTGTAGTCCAGCACGTCGCGCACCGCGCCATGCACCTGCGGGATGCAGCGCAGCGAGTAGGCGTCCTGCACCTTCTTGCATTCGCGATGATGCTCGCGCAGCGCCGAACCCTCCAGCATCTTGCGCAGATGTTTTGCGACAAGCGCCTGGCCCGCATGCGGCCGCACGCGCTGGATCCGCTCGTCGAAGGCCACATCCGTGCCCTGCAGCACGTCGAGCGAGATCGCGGCGATCACGTCGGCTGTGGTGGCCAGCGTGCGCGACTCCAGCAGCGCCAGCGCGCCCACGCCCAGCATTGCCTGCGTGCCGTTAATCAGCGAGATGGCCTCTTTGGCCTCCAGCCGCAGTGGCGCGATCCCGGCCGCCTTCATGGCCTCGACGCCCGGCGTGCGGCGGCCGTCATAATGGGCCTCGCCTTCGCCGATCAGCACCAGCGCCAAATGTGCCAGCGGAGCCAGATCGCCCGATGCCCCCACCGAACCCTGCGACGGAATCACCGGATGCACGCCGCGGCTCAGCATGTTGCAGAGTGTATCGATCACCACCGGACGCACGCCGCTCGCTCCCTTGGCCAGCGAGTTGGCGCGCAGCAGTATCATGGCGCGCGACTCCGCCTCGCTGAGCGGCTCGCCCACTCCCGCCGCATGCGAGCGCACCAGGTTGATCTGCAACTGCCGCACCTGCTCATGCGAGATGCGCACATCGGCCAGCTGTCCCACGCCGGTGGTGATGGCGTAGGCGGTGCCGTCGCTCGCAACCAGCGCCTCGACCACCTCGCGCGCCCGTGCGACCTGCTCGCGCGCATCGGGCTCCAGCAGCACGGCACGCCGATGCAGCACCACCTGCTCGAAGTCCTCCAGCGTCAGGTCGTTTCCGTTCAGGTGCAGTGCGGTCATCGCATCCTCGATTTGATTGGAGGGTTCGTACTGAGCGAGGGATTCGCTTTGAATGATTTTTGTTTTGCGCAGCGAAGGACCCCAGCGCCGTTTCCCTCTGCTGTGCCGTGCGAGGTCACCTACAGGAGGGCTTTACTCAAAGCATTTGCGAACGAAGAGATTCGCCACAGTAAGGAGCCGCCGCTTGTGACGGGAGACATTTCGGCAGGTGACCTCAAACAGTTCAGGTCAGGCCAGCCTTGCTGGGATCCTTCGCTGCGCTCAGGATGACACCTCAAAAATCAACAGCAAAAGCAATGAAACCTGCTTTCTACACCCGCGCCGCGCCCTCTACCTTTGCCGCTGCGGCTTCGAACGCGGGGCGATACTTCTCACTCAACCGCGTAGGCCGCAGGTCATTTCCCACCACCATGTGCACGCTCTCGCCCTCGGCTAAAATTCGCTCGTCAGACTTGCGCACCACTTCGAAGCGGAAGCGCAGCAGCGAGGTCCGCATCTGCGCCAGCCGGGTGCGCACCGTGATCTCCTCGTCGTAGCGCGCCGGATGCTTGTAGCGGCAGCGCACTTCCACCAGAGGCAGATGCATCCCGTCCTCTTCCATCTCGCTGTAGGTGAAGCCAAGCTGCCGCAGGAAGGCAACGCGCCCCAGCTCGAACCAGATGATGTAGTTCGGATGATAGGCCACCCGCATCTGATCGGTTTCCGAGTAGCGCACGCGAAATGTCGTCTCGCCAATGATGCTCATAATTCGACGCTGCTCATGATTTCTTCTGCGATGATCTCCTCGTCCAGATTAGCTTCGCGTCCCGGCCAATCCTCACTTCGTGGATGGTGTCGGGAACCGTCAATTCATATTCGAAGGCGAGCCCCGGAGCTACTGGCTTGGCCAGGCCGACCCAGGCCATATGCAGCAGAACGGTAATGGTCGGGCCGTCTGCCTTGGCAGTGATGTCGCGGATCACCATTCCGCTATACGTCGGAAACCCGGAGATTTTCAGTTTCGCCGAACCAAGCTCCTGGACTTTGATATTACTGATGTCCTTCGACTCAGGTGTGACGTTATAGAGCGCGTTGTAAATTCTGTATGCCCCGATGGAACATCCGGCCGCCAGGAGCACCAGCAGCACAAGAGCCACTTTGAATCTGGTGCTCATAAGTGTCCGGCCTCCTGGTGAACTCGAAGAAAGTGAAATCTGAGAAAGCTTAAAACCTGCTCTTTACTCGCTCCACCGCGGTTTGCGCCGCTCGAGGAAGCTCCGCACGCCCTCCTGGAAGTCCTTCGTCTTGCGCATCTCCGCGTTGGCCTCCAGGCCGAGCTCGAGCTCGCGCTCCAGGCCATCGCCGGCATAGCTTCGCAGCAGCGCCTTGGTGGCCCGCAGCGAGGCCGGCGAGTTCTCCAGCAACTGCTCGGCCAGCCGCCGCGCGCCTGCCTCCAGATGCATCGCCTCCACCACCTCGTTCACCAATCCCATGCGATACGCCTCATCGGCACTGATGATGCGGCCGGTGAGCAGCAGGTCGCGCGCGTGCTTGTCGCCCACCTGCCTGACCAGGAAGGAGGAGACGATCGCCGGCAGAAAGCCGATGCGCACCTCAGTGAAGCCGAACGTTGCCGCCGTTGAGGCCAACGTGAAGTCGCACAACGTGGCGATTCCCGCGCCGCCCGCGATGGCCGCACCGTTCACCGCCGCAATCGTCATCTTGGGAAAGCGGTAGAGCGCGCGGAAGAGCGTGGCGATGAGCTGGCTGTGGCGCAGGTTCTCCTCGGAGGACTGCTCGGTCAGCGCGCGCAGGTCCTCTAGGTCCATCCCTGCGCAGAAGGCCTTGCCCTCGGCGGAGAGGATCAGCACCTGGGCCGGAGACTGCTCCACCGCCTGCAGCGCCTCCAGCAGCTCCTCCATCAGCACCCGGCTGATGGCGTTGCGCTTTTCCGGACGGCTGAGGGTCAGCGTCGCGATGCGCTCCTCAAAGCCGAGCTTCAGCATGTTGTACATGGCGGCCAAGCTTACTCCCGCTCCCGGCGGCAATCAATGGGGGTCCCCGGCGCGCCCGTTTCTGGCGTGCTGGGGTGGAATCAATGGGGAGCGCCGGCAAAGCGCAGCGCGATCTCCTCGTTCAGGCGCAGCACGGTTTCCAAGGGTTTCCGAATGGGCACCTCGGCGCCGCGCTCGGCCAGCGTGCGCAGCACAAGTTCGGTGGGCACGTTGCCTACGAGTTCATCCTGAGCAAATGGACATCCGCCAAGACCGCCGATCGCCGCGTCGAACCTGCGGCAGCCCGCGTCATAGGCGGCGACAATCTTGGCGGCGGCGTTCTCGCGCCGCGCATGCAGGTGCGCGCCCACCTCAATGCCTGCATTGGCGGCGAGCACGGCGCGTATCACTTCGGCGCCCAGCTCGGGCGAGGCCAGCCCCACGGTGTCCGCCAGCGAAACCGTTGTGATCCCCATGTCGGCAATGTTCTCCACCGCCTGCACGACCTCGGCTGCGTCCCACGGATCGCCATAGGGATTGCCGAATGCCATCGAGATGTAGGCCACCATGCCGAGCCCGTTCTGCTCAGCCTGCGTCCAGATCGCCTCCAGCGCATCGCTGTTCTCCTCCGGCGACTGGTTCTGGTTCTTGCGCAGAAAGGTCTGGCTGAGCGAGTAGGGAAAGCCCAGCGTGCGCACCGCATCGGTGGCGATGGCGCGCTCGGCGCCGCGCTCGTTCACCACGATGCCGATGATTTCCACGTCATCGGGCGGGACGAGACTTGGCAAGTTCAGCCGCTTCAGCACGTCCTCGCTGTCGGCCATCTGCGGCACGGCCCGCGGCGAGACGAACGAGACCGCGTCGATGTGCTTGAAGCCCGCCGCCACCAGCGCCCGCAGATACTCCGCCTTGGTCTCCGCCGGAATCTGCTTGGCCAGTCCCTGCCACGCATCGCGCGGACACTCGACGATCTTTACCGCATTACTCATTTCCTATTCCAGTTGCTCCAGCTCATCCCAAGTAGGTTGTCATCCTGAGCGCAGCGAAGGACCCCAGCGCGGCACAAATCTTCACTGTCGTTCGGAGGCTTTTCAGCCGTGAACTCTTGGTGCCCCACTTCTGCCTTCCTGTGGCAGAAGTGGGTCTTTTGATTTTGTCGAAAAGCGCGCGCGCACTTCGGGCCCCGGCTCAACCGGACGCATGGTCTTGGCATCCACCGGACACCATAGCGTGCGCGCCCGCGCCAGCAGCTTTTCCTTGTTCCGGCGATCCCCGGCGCGCAGAATCTCGGTGTGGCGCTCGAAGGCCAGGCCGTCGGCTTCGCCCACCCAGGTGCGCGCAACGATCTCGTCGCCCGGCATCGCTGGTCTCTTGTAGTCGATCTCATGGCGGATGACAACCCACAGCAGCCGCGCGCGCTCGTCTTCCGAGGCCAGCACGCGCCAGTGCGCCGTCGCCGCCTCCTGCACCCAGCGCAGGTAGACCACGTTGTTCACATGGCCGAGCTCGTCGATGTCCTCTTCCCGAACCATAATCGGAAGTTCAAACGCCTGGCGCGAGTCTGTCATAGAAAGTCAAAAGACCCACTTCTGCCACAAGAGGGCAGAAGTGGGGCACCAAAGGATCGTGTGGTTCTGGTCCTCAAGAACGATGCTACCCGCGCTCACGTCTGCAGTACCCCCACATTAAACTTCTCCACTACGGGATTGCAGCGGGCGGCCGCCAGAGCCCAGGCCAGCGCCTCGCGCGTCTGCGCCGGGTCGATGATCTTGTCGATCCACAGCCGCGCAGCGCCGTACTGCGGCTTCATCTGCTCGACATAGCGGGCGCGAATGGATTCGTAGAGCTCCTTGCGCGCGGCCTCGTCCACCGTGCGGCCTTCGCGCTCCATCTGCTTCAGCTTGATCTCCACCAGCGTTCCGGCCGCCGCCTCGCCGCTCATCACCGTGTAGCGCGCCGTGGGCCAGGCGAAGACAAAGCGCGGATCGTAGGCCTTGCCGCACATCGCATAGTGTCCCGCGCCGAAGGAGCCGCCCACGATCACCGTGATCTTGGGCACCACGGAATTGGCCACGGCGTTCACCATCTTCGTGCCGGCGCGGATGATGCCTTCGCGCTCCGCCTCGCGGCCCACCATGAAGCCGTTGACGTCGTGCAGAAAGACCAGCGGCACCAACCCCTGGTTGCAGTCCATGATGAAGCGCGCCGCCTTCTCCGCGCTCTCCTTGTAGATGACGCCGCCGAACTCGGTGTGCTTGCCGCCTTCGGCGTCCACCTGCGTGGCGTGCGTCTTCTGATTGGCTACGATGCCGACGGCGTGCCCGTCGATGCGCGCATAGCCGCAGAGCAGCGTCTGGCCGTATCCGCGCTTGTACTCGTCGAAGCGGCTGCCGTCCACCACGCGCGCAATGATCTCGCGCATGTCGTACTGCCTGGCCGGGGCGTTATCCGAACCCCCGTCGAAGATGCCGTAGACCTCCTCTGCCGGGCAGCGCGGCTCGACCGAAGCGATGCGGTTGAAGGGCGCCTCGGGACGCGCACCCATCTTTTCCACCAGCGAGCGCACGCGCGCCAGGCAGGCCTCGTCGTTGGGCTCGTGGAAGTCCACCGTGCCGCTGATCTCCGCGTGGAGGCGCGCGCCGCCCAGCTCTTCGGCGCTGAGCTTCTGTCCGATTGCCGCCTGCACCAGCGCCGGCCCGGCGAGAAACAGGCCGCTGCCCTCGGTCATCAGCACGTGGTCGCACATTACTGGAAGGTATGCCCCGCCGGCGACGCACATGCCCATGATGGCCGTGATCTGCGGAATGCCGCGCGCCGACATCACCGCGTTGTTGCGAAAGACGCGCCCGAAGTCGTCCTGGTCGGGGAAGACGTCCTCCTGCAGCGGCAGAAAGACGCCCGCGCTGTCCACCAGGTAGATCGTTGGCAGCGAGTTGTCGAGGGCAATGTTCTGCGCCCGGATCACCTTTTTGGCCGTGATGGGGAAGAACGCCCCAGCCTTCACCGTGGCGTCGTTGGCGATGATCATGCAGAGCCGCCCGTGCACCCGCCCCAGGCCGGTCACCACGCCCGCCGCTGGAGCGCCGCCCCATTCCTCATACATTCCGTGTGCGGCGTGCAGGCCGAGCTCGAAGAGCGGCGGGCCCCCGCCTTCCGCATGCTGGTCAAGCAGCAGCGCGATACGCTCGCGCGCCGTGAGCCGGCCCTTGGCGTG
>WNFY01012385.1_pt1 | contig 14468 bp, 17 predicted proteins | sample 5400091 | NCBI WGS metagenome assembly WNFY01 (sample SAMN13153364, study PRJNA577476) | soil metagenome | isolation source: 60 cm soil or saprolite under grassland replicate 1 | place: USA:California | collected 2016-06-15 | reverse complement strand
ATGGCGAAGAAGAGGTTTGAGCGGACCAAGCCGCACCTGAATATTGGGACGATGGGTCATATTGATCATGGGAAGACGACGTTGACGGCGGCGATCACCAAGGTGCTGCACGAGGCGAACCCGGATGTGCCGTTCACGCCGTTTGATGAGATTGATAAGGCGCCGGAGGAGAAGCAGCGCGGGATCACCATCTCGATCGCGCACGTGGAGTACGAGACCGCCAACCGGCATTACGCGCACGTGGACATGCCCGGCCATGCCGACTACATCAAGAACATGATCACCGGGGCGGCGCAGATCGACGGGGCGATCCTGGTGGTGAGCGCGCCGGATGGGCCGATGCCGCAGACCCGGGAGCATGTGCTGTTGGCGCGGCAGGTGGGGGTGCCCTACATCGTGGTGGCGTTGAACAAGGTGGACATGGTGGATGATGAGGAGCTGTTGGAGCTGGTGGAGCTTGAGGTTCGGGAGCTGTTGAACCAGTACGAGTTCCCCGGCGACGACGCGCCCATCGTGCGGGTGAGCGCGCTGAAGGCGTTGGAGGGGGATGCGGAGGCCACCCAGCAGGTGTTGGCGTTGATGGATGCGGTGGATCATTACATTCCCGAGCCGCAGCGTGACGTCGACAAGCCGTTTTTGATGCCGATCGAGGACGTGTTCACGATCACCGGGCGGGGGACCGTGGTGACCGGGCGGGTGGAGCAGGGTGTGGTGAGGGTGGGGGAGGAGGTGGAGATCGTCGGGATCCGCCCGACCACTGCCAGGACGGTGGTGACGGGGGTGGAGATGTTCCGCAAGCTGCTGGATCAGGGGCAGGCGGGCGACAACATCGGGGTGCTGCTGCGGGGGACCAGGCGGGATGATGTGGAGCGTGGTCAGGTGCTGGCCAGGCCGGGGTCGATCACGCCGCATACCGAGTTCAGCGCGCAGGTGTACGTGCTGAGCCGGGAGGAGGGGGGGCGGCATACGCCGTTCTTCAACAACTACCGGCCGCAGTAACACCGAGATGACCGTGCGGTTGATCGCCCCGATCGCGATGACCGAGGGGCTGCGGTTCGCGATCCGTGAGGGTGGCCGCACCGTGGGTGCCGGCCGCGTCATCAAGATCCTCAAGTAGAAGGGCACGGCGACTCGCGCGGGCGCCGGCGTCCCAGCGCCAGAGCGACGACCCCGGCCGTGGCCGGCGGCCGGGGTCTGCGCACGGCGACGAAAGTCGCGTAGGCTCCTGTTCAGCAGCCTAGGACGGGGGCTTAGGGAAGGACTTCACGATGGCGACCACCGACACCAGACCAAAGATCACGCTGGCCTGCACACATCCAACGCCGTCGACGAGAGCGAGCCGTCCATGCCGCTGAACCAGGCCCTGCTCGGCAAGGAGTACCCGCCGGTCCGCTACGAGGTCGGGCGCGAGAAGCTCCGCGAGTTCGCCGAGTCCGTGGGCGAGACCGATCCTGTCTATCACGACGAGGAGGCGGCGCACGCCGCCGGCCATCCCGACATCCCAGCGGTGCCGACCTTCCCGATCGTGCTCACCAGGCGGGTCGGCCAGAAGGTCTACGAGGACCCCGACCTGGGTCTGGACTATTCGCGAGTCGTCCACGGCGAGCAGGAGTTCACCTACCATCGCCCGATCTTCGCCGGCGATCGGTTGCTGGCGGCCGGCCGGGTCGCCGCCGTGCAGGTCAGGGGCCGCCACGAGCTGCTGGCGATCGAGACGAGGGTGACCACCGAGGAGGGCGAGCCCGTGTGCAGCGCCGTGATGACGCTGATCGCCCGAGGAACCGCGGCGGCCGAGCCCGCCGCCGCGGCGCCCCCCGCGCCCGAGGCCTCGGCCGAGCCCGACCCCGGAGCCTCCGCCGAGCCCACCGGGGGGTCGGCATGACCGCCGCCGAGGTCACGCCCGGCCAGAAGCTCGACCAGGTCGTCCAGACCATCGAGCGCGCCGACCTCGTCAGGTACGCGGGGGCGTCCGGCGACTTCAACCCGATCCATTGGAACGACGAGTGGGCCCGATCCGTCGGCCTTCCCGGGGTGATCGCCCACGGCATGTTCTCGATGGGCGTGGCCGCGCGGATGATCTCGGCCTTTGCCGGCAACCCCGCCGCCATCAAGCGCCTGCGGGTGCGGTTCTCCGCGATGATCCAGCCCGGCCAGACCCTGACCGTCTCCGGCGAGGTCGCCGGCGTCGACGGCGACCTCGTGCGGATCCGCTTCTGGGGCGAGGACGAGAACGGTAACCGGGTGGTCTCCAAGGGGGAGGCAGAGCTGGAGCTGGCATGACCGCCGGAGCTTCATCGCCACCGCCCTCCGTGCTGGACCTGGTCTCCGAGCGCCAGGCGGCCCGCGAGCGGCGGGACTTCGCCCGCGCCGACGCCCTGCGCGACCAGGTACGCGCGGCCGGCTGGATGATCCGGGACACCGCCGCCGGCGCCGACCTGGTGGAGGCCCCCGAGTGGGAGCCGCTGGACCCCGCCGCCACCACGCCGCGCTGGGACGAGCCCGACCAGCACGAGGTCTCGCTGATCGTCCATGTGCTCGGCTGGCCCGAGGACGTGCGCCGCGCGGTGGCCTCGCTGGCTTCCCACTGCGCCGCGACCGACTACGAGGTCGTGCTGGTGGACGACGGCGCCGGCGCCGAGGTCGGCCGGGCGCTCGAGGACCTTGCCGCCACCGACGGCAGGGTCGAGGTGCTCCACCTGGACGCGCCGGTCGGCTTCGGCGCGTCCATGAACCTCGCCATGGGCCAGGCGACCGGGCGGGTCCTGGTCTGGCTCGACCCGCACGTCGAGGCCACCGGCGACCTGCTCGGCCCGCTGCTGGCCGCGCTTGCCGAGCCCGGGGCCGGCCTGGCGGGCGGCTGGGGCGTGGTCTCCCACTCGATGCTGGACTTCGAAGCGGACGACGGCCCGGAGGTCGATGCGATCGAGGGCTACCTGCTCGCCGTGCCGCGCCGGATCGCCGCGCGGGTGCCGCTCGACCCGAGGCACCGCTACTACCGCAACGCCGACCTCGATTTCTCGTTCGCCGTCCGCGATCTGCACGATGGCTCGCGGCCCCTGCGGGCGCTGCGGGTGGCGGTGCCGGCGCGGCGGCACCGCCACCGCGCCTACCACGAAACCGACCCGGTGCAGCGCGAGCGGGCCTCCAAGAAGAACTACAACCGGTTCCTGGAGCACTGGAAGCGCCGCACCGACCTGCTCACTCAGGGGTTCACCGGCTACCACCGTCATCCGCCCGAACCTGGGACAGGCGCCTGACCGCGGGGTAGGATCGCGTGATCGTGTACTGGTGCGCGATCTGGAGTCCACCGCTGGTAACCCGGGCGCCATGTTCGGGGTCTAACGTTCACAAATCGCAAGGGGACCGAGGTGGAGGTCGACCGGGAGCTCGTCGAAGCCGCCCAGGCGGGAGATCGCTGGGCGCTCGAAGAGCTGGTGCGCCAGACGCACCGGAGCGTGTACACCTGCGCGCTCCGGCTGGTCGGCAACCCGGACGACGCCGCCGACGTCACCCAGGACGTTTACCTTCGGGTGGTGCGCAAGCTGGGCGGCTTCCGGCACGAGGCCTCGTTCACCACCTGGCTGAATCGGGTGACGACGAACGTGGCCATGAGCAGCTTGAAGCGCCGGACGCGGCGGATCGCGGTCGAGGGGGCGGTGGTCCCCGTCGAGACCCGCGACCCCTCGCCCGACCCTGCCGAGCGGGCGGAGGCAGTCGCGCTCGCACGCCGGCTCGAACAGCTCGTGGCCGCGCTCCCCGAAGGGCAGCGCCAGGTCCTGGTGCTGCGCGACGTCTACGGACAGTCGACCGACGAGGTGGCAACCGCGATGGGGCTCACGCCAGGAGCTGTCAAGGTGCGCCTGTTCCGGGCGCGGGAACGGCTCAAGGCTCAACTCGAAGCCGTGGAGGGCGGCCAGGTGGTCGCGCTGGCAGGGCGCCGGCGCGCGTCGGGGCGGAGGTCGTGATGGGCTGCCACGACGTGCGTCCGCTGCTGGCGGCTCGCGTCGAGGAGCTCAGCCCGCTGGAGGCCCGCATCCGCGCCGAGCACGTGGCCACCTGCCCGCGCTGCGCGGCCGAGGCCGCCGCCTACGGCAGGGTCGTGCAGGCGCTGGCCGCCATGGCCGCGCTGGAGGCCGAGCCGATCGCCGGCACGCTGGAACGCGCTCTGGCCGCGGTCGATCGGCGCCGAGCGCTGATGACCGATCCGCGGCTGGCAATGGTCGCGGCGGGCTCCGCCGGCGCGCTGGTCGCCACCGTCGTGGTCGCCCGTGCCCTGCGCCAGCGCCGCCGCGCACCGGGCCGGCCGAGCCCTGCCCCCAGCCTGGTCGGCCTGGCGGCTCCCGCGCTGATCCGCGCCAAGTAGCCCCCGCAGCGGCCCGGCGCCAGGCCTAGCACACGAACGGCCGCCGGCGGCTCGGCAGCATGATCGCGACGTCCTGGTGATGCCGGCCAGCGAAGTCCACCAGGTGGGCCGGGTAGCCGAGGTTGATCGGGAACATGTCGTAGTGCATCGGCACCAGCAGGCCGGCCCCGACGGTGGTGGCGAAGCTGACGGCCTCGCGGGGGCCCATGTTCCCGACGATGTTCTGCGCCTCGCGGTAGTGGTCGCGTCCGTTGACCGGCAGCAGGGCGACGTCCGGCGCCAGCCTGGCGAGGCGATCCTGTAGCTCCTCGTCGGCCAGCGTGTCGCCCGCGTGGTAGATGCGGAGGCCCTCCGCCTCGACGACGAAGCCGAGGTAGCGGTACAGCCCGCCCGACAGCTCCCGCCCGAAGGAGTAGGCGTCGGCCACGTCGACGCCGTGCACGGCGGGCAGCGGGTGGATGGTCACGCCGTCGAGCTCGAACGGCTCGTCCGGCTGAGCGCCGACCACCCGATCGGGGAGGATCCCCAATGCCGTGACCCGCTCCACCAGCGGCGTGGGCACCACCACCTTGGCCTCCGGCGACGCCGCCGCCAGGGCCGGCAGGCTCTCGGCGTCGAAGTGGTCGATGTGCTCGTGGGAGCACAGGATCGCCGCGACCCCGGTCGCCTGCTCCGGCGCGAAGGCGGGCGCGCTCAGCCGGTCCGGGTGGCGCGCCAGGAAGGGGTCGAGCAGCAGCGTCGTCCCGCCGGCCCGCAGGGCGAAACCGGCCTGGCCGAGCCACCACAGCGCGGCCTGTCCCGGCGCCAGCTCGACGCCCTCCAGGTCAGCGGGAGTCCTGATCGGTGCCGCCACGTCCGTCCTCCTCCTCGAGTGATGCCCGGTCCGGTCCCGTGTAGGTGGCGCGGGGCCGTATCGGGACGCCCCGCTGGTACTCCTCCAACCCGTGCGCCAGCCAGCCCGCCGCCCGGGCGACGACGAAGATCGCCTCGCCGGCGCCGGCGATCATGCCCGCCATGCTTGCCAGTGTGGCGAGCGCGAAGTCCACGTTCGGCTCGGGCAGCCGGCGCCGCCGGGCGGCGTCCAGGACCGCCTCGGCCACCGCCAGCCGGTCCGCGAGCGCCGGGCGCTCTACGGCCACAGCGCGGAGGCGCTCCAGCAGATGGTCCGCCCGCGGGTCGCCGTCCTTGTAGACGAAGTGCCCGAACCCGCGGATGCGCTCGCCGCGCCGCAGTCGCTCGCCGACCGCCCGGGCCGCCCGCTCCGGCCGCCCCGCCTCGGCCAGCAGCGCCTCGATGTCCAGCGACGCGCCGGCGTGCAGCGTGCCGCTGGCGACCGCCAGCCCGGCGGAGACCACCGCGTAGGGATCCGCCCGCACCGACGCCGCCGCCCGTGCCGCCACCGTCGAGGCGGCCAGCTCGTGGTCGGCCATCAGCACCATGGCGGTGTCCAGCGTCCGGAGCAGCGGCGGGTCCGGGGCCGCGGGCGTGAGCTTGCGCCACAGCCGCTCGGCGATGCCCGCCCCGGCCCGCGATGACGCCCTGGTCGCCGGCGCGGCGTCGGGAAGGCAGGCGACCATCCCGGCGATCAGGCTCTGCCCGGCGGCGACCACTGCCGGCGGGTCGAGCTGGAGCCGCAGCTCGTCGGTGGTCGCCATCGCGGCGATGATCACCCGGAGCCGTTCGAGCGGCAGGGTGTCGGGCGGCAGGACGGCCTGGGCCGCCCGCCCGACCTCCACGGCGCTCTCGTCGGCGTGCCAGTCCGGCGCGGCGGGCAGCGCGCCGGTCCACAGCCAGTGCGCCACCTGCTCGAAGGACCGGTCGCGGGCCAGCTCGGTCGCGTCCACCCCGCGGTAGCGATAGCGCCCGCCCTGGATCGAGGTGATCGCCGAGGTGACCCCCAGGCGCGCGGCGGCCCTGCCCGGCGGCTGGCGCGAGCGCTCGGCGAGCCGCTCGACCTCGGCCGGGTCGAACCAGCTCCGGCGCCCGTCCGGGGAGCGCTGCCTGTGCAGGAGCCCTCGGCTGACGTAGGCGTAGAGGGTCTCGGGCTTCACCCCGAGCCGCCTGGACGCCTCCGCCGTGCTGAGCAGACCCTCGGCCTGCCGGGCCGTCTCCGTCATGGAACGAGCTCCTATAGTTGATCGACCGATCAATGTTGACCCTGTGGACAACACTCGTCAACCTTGAGGGAGCCGTACCAGCTTCTTCGTGGAGTCGCCGATGGCAGCCGTCCATTTCCTCGACGTGACCAACCGCGACGGGGTGCAGACCGCCCGGATCAACCTGTCCAAGTTCGGCAAGACGATGGTCAACCTCTACCTCGGCAAGCTCGGCGTGAGCCAGTCCGAGCTGGGCTTTCCCTTCCTCTTCCACGAGGTCCCCTACGTGCGCGCCAACCTCGCCCTTGCCAAGGCCGGGGCGTTCGGCGACCTCAAGCTGTCGGGTTGGGCGCGTGCGGTGGTCGCCGACGTGGAGCGGTCGGTGCCGCTCGGGCTCGAGCACATGAACCTCTCGATCTCCACCTCCGAGCAGATGATCCGGCACAAGTTCCGGGGTCGCCTGGACCGTGCCTCGGTCCTCGAGGAGATGACCGCCGCGGCGCGGGCGGCCAAGCGGGCGGGGGTCGCGACGCTCGGGGTCAACGCCGAGGACGCCTCCCGCACCGACGACGGCTATCTGCTGGAGTTCGCGCAGGCGGCCAGGGAGGCAGGCGCCGACCGGGTGCGCTACTGCGACACCATCGGCGGCGACAGCCCGGCGCGCATCCGCGAGCGCTTCGCCAACCTTGCCGCCAGCGCCGGCATCGCCCTGGAGACCCACTGCCACAACGATCTCGGCATGGCGGTGGCGAACTCGGTCGCGGGCGCGCTCGGCACGCTGGATGCCGGCAGGGACGTGTGGGTGAACACCTGCGTCAACGGCATCGGCGAGCGGGCCGGCAACGCCGACGGCGCGCTCAAGGACCGTCACAACTACGAGCTGTACGACGACGAGACGCTCGGGCCATTCCCGCACGACTGGCACACGACCGAGGGCAGGGTGGTCCTGACCGGGGAGTATGGTGGCAAAGCGGGCTTCCGCCACGTCACGGACGGCCTCGGCGTCCAGATCGGCCCAGCCGACGAGGAGCTGGTCTTCCAGCTCGTGCAGCTCACCAACGCCGCCACCGGCCGCCCGCTCTGCGACGACGAGTTGCGCCTGCTGGCGACCTACCCGCACGAGCTTGCGCTGCTCTACCCTGGACAGCTCGCATAGCGGCGTGGTCTGGCGGTTGTGCCCTTGTCGGCCGTGCTTGGTAGTCTGGAGGGGTGGGTGACCGGGCCTCGACCGGGCCTCGGGGGTGAGCGCACCTTGAGTGGGTCGGATGCCGACCCCTATACTCAGTGGGCCTTGGGCTCGGGCCCGATGCTCTCACCCCGTAGGCCAGTAGCTCAATTGGTAGAGTCCCGGTCTCCAAAACCGGTGGTTGGGGGTTCGAGTCCCTCCTGGCCTGCCAGCCCCTTGTCCAACGATCCGAGGATGTAGCTCGTCACGGACAAGGGTCGGTCGACGAACGCGGCGCCGCCCGGCGCGAGGAGCAGGGCTTGCGATGAACAGGGAAACCAAGCGAGCGATGGCTCGCCAGCAGCGCACCACCGATCAGGCGGCGCGCCTGCAGCAGTTGCGCAAGCAGCAGAATGCCCGCCAGCAGACCGCCAGGGCGAGCAGGGACGCCATGGTGGGGGGCCGTCGAGCGCGGCTGCGTGGGCTGGGCAGCTTCGGGGGCGAGGTCGTCACCGAGTTGCGCAAGGTGAACTGGCCCGACCGTCGCACCGTCACTGGCTATACCGTGGTCGTCCTGGTCTCCGTGACCGTGATCACGGCAATCATCTTTGGGCTGGATACGCTGTTCGGGAAGCTCGTCATCGCGATCTTCGGCAGCTAGCCCTTCGGAACCACCAGGAGTGTCATGAGCACCGAGACCGATACCGACATCGTTTCTGAGGAGACCACCAGCGAGGAGTTCGGCTCCGGCGACTGGTACGTCGTCCACACCTACGCGGGCTACGAGAACAAGGTCAAGGCCAACCTCGAGAGCCGCATCTCGTCCATGAACATGGAGGAGAAGATCTTCGAGGTCGTCATCCCCATGGAAGACGTCATGGAGATCAAGGGCGGCAAGAAGCAGGTGGTCTCGCGCAAGGTCTTCCCCGGCTACCTGCTGGTCCGCATGTACCTCGACGACGACTCCTGGTACGTGGTCCGCAACACACCCGGGGTCACCGGCTTCGTCGGGTCCGGCGCCAAGCCGACGCCGCTCTCCGAGAAGGAAGTCTCCAAGATCCTCGAGACCAAGCCGGTCGAGAAGCTCAAGCCGCGGGTCGAGTGGCAGGTCGGCGAGTCGGTCACCGTGACGTCGGGGCCGTTCGCGCAACTGCCCGGCACGATCGCCGAGATCAACCCGGACCAGCAGAAGGTCAAGGTGCTGGTGTCGATCTTCGGCCGCGAGACCCCGGTGGAGCTTTCGTTCGACCAGGTGCAGAAGCTGTAGAGCAGCTAGCGCTAGAGACGAGTCAAGGGAGCAAGCAGGCAGATGCCACCTCAGCCAACCCGCCGCCGCCGTCGTGTGGCGGCGGTGATCAAGATCGAGCTCGCGGCTGGCCAGGCCACGCCGGCCCCGCCGGTCGGCACCGCGCTCGGCCCGCACGCCGTGAACATCATGGAGTTCGTCAAGCAGTACAACGCCGCCACGCAGGCGCAGGTCGGCAACGTGGTCCCGGTGGAGATCACCATCTACGAGGACCGCACCTTCAGCTTCGTGCTGAAGACCCCGCCGGCGGCGGTGCTGCTGCGCAAGGCCGCCGGCGTGGAGAAGGGCTCGGCCGAGCCGCACAAGCAGAAGGTCGGCAGCGTCACGCGGGACCAGGTCCGCGAGATCGCCGAGACCAAGATGCCGGACCTCAATGCGCGCGACATCGAGGGCGCGATGAAGGTCATCGAGGGCACCGCGCGCTCGATGGGCATCACCGTGGCGAGCTGACGCTCGCCGCCCGTCGTGGCCAGGGTGGGGGAAGTCCCCGGTCCCGGCTGCGACAAGACGTGGGAGGGGCAGGCAGCCTGCCCCGCCGGACCACAGGAGGAATCGCATGAGCGGTAAGAAGTACGCCGAGCTGGCCAAGAAGGTCGACCGGAGCCGGCTCTATCCCCCCTTCGAGGCCCTCGACCTCGCCAAGGCCACCAATCCCGCGCGCTTCGACGCCACCGTCGAGGTCGCCTTCAAGCTCGGGGTCGACCCGCGGCGCGCCGACCAGATCGTCCGGGGCACGGTCTCGCTGCCGCACGGCACCGGCAAGACGATCCGGGTGGCCGTCTTCGCCGAGGGCGAGGCCGCGCGTCAGGCCGAGGAGGCCGGCGCCGACGTGGTCGGCGGCCGCGACCTCGTCGAGCGGGTGCAGGGCGGTTTCCTCGACTTCGACGCCGCCGTGGCGGTGCCGGAGATGATGGGCCAGGTCGGCCGGCTGGGCCGCATCCTCGGCCCCCGCGGGCTGATGCCGAACCCGCGCGCCGGCACGGTCACCCCCGACGTGGGCAAGGCGGTCGCCGACATCAAGGCCGGAAAGCTCGAGTACCGCACCGACCGCTGGGGCAACGTCCACCTGGTGCTCGGCAAGGCCTCCTTCCCGACCCAGGCGCTCGCCGAGAACTACCAGGTCGTGCTCGACGAGGTCGTCAGGGCCAAGCCGGCCGCGGCCAAGGGCCGCTACATCAAGGGCATCACCGTCTCGACATCGATGGGGCCGGGGATCAAGGTCGACCCCTCGCAGACGCGCAACGTCGCCGCCCAGGCGCGGAGCGCGTAGCGCCGCCGGCGCCCGACGCTGCCGCCGATGTCGCACATGGACTGGCACCTCGGCTGGTGGGCCCCGCAGCCATTGGCGGTCGAGCCCACCGACATCGTCGACCCGCACGTCCATGGTCCACTCCTGGCCGCCGCCGGCGGCGGATCCCCACTCGACCCGCTCGGCCAGGCGCGGCTGGACGCGCTCAAGGCGGCCGGCCTGGCCACGCCCAAGGGCCGGCCGCGCTTCCCGGTCGCCCGCGCCGAGCAGGCCGACGCGCTCCGCGCGGCCTGCGGCGACCTCGGCAGCGCCATCGCCCGCCTGCTCGCCGGGGAGTGGAGCAGGATCGAGGTCGAGTACGAGCCGATCCGGACCACCGTGCCCGGAGCCGGCGCGCCGGCCGTCGCCTTCCTGGTGGTGGGCGGCCTGGTGCTGGACGTCGGCGTCCGGCGGCTGCTGCGGCTGGAGGGCCTGGCGGCCCCACCCTTCGGCAGCGCCTTCGTATGGCTCGCGGAAGGGGAGAGCCACGCGGTCGCCGGTGCCTGGTCGGCCCGGGTCACCAGCCTGCCGGGGCGTGGGCACCTGATCCGCTTCGGCCGTCCGGACGCCTCCCACTGGGGGCTGGCGGTGGTCGACCCCGAAGCCGCCCCCGCGCTCCCCGCCTCGCGGGAGCCCGGGATCCGGGCGCTCTGCGAAGGCATCGGGTGGTCGGTGGTCCGCCTGGTCGCCGACGCCCTGCCAGGGTTGGACCCGGTCCGTCGCCGCATCCCCGGCGCTGACGACGAGGGCGCCTTCCGCTCCTGGTCGTACGCGCTCGCCGTCGACGCCGCCCTCGACAACCTCTCCGCCCGCGGCCTCCTCGCCCCACCAATCGAAGGCGTCGTCTCCATCCGCGTCGCCGACCCCGCCCTCGCCGGTATCTAGCCCCTCGGCCCTCGCCGCCGGAGGCGGGGGTGGCCCGCCCGCGGGCCGGCCCCGCCCGGGCCGGCCCTGCCGGCAAGGAGGCCGGGGTCAGTGATCGGCGAGGGTGTGTGTCCCAGGCTCGGCGGGGCGGAACCGCTGTGGCCGCAGCAGGGATGGGGGATCGTGGACGTCGGCGCCGTCGGCGTCCGGTGGAGCGCCAGGGACGATCAGGATGCGGCGGGTGCGCCCCACGGGCTCGAGCCCGCCCGTGGTGCTCACGTCGGCCAGCCAGCGGCCGCGCTCGAAGCCCCGGTCGAACTGGCGAGCCGCCTCGTCGCCAATGCGGCGAGCCGCCCACAGGGCCATGGATGCGCAGCCAACGACCAAGCCGACAAATAAACTGATCATGACCGAAAAGGCCATCATTTCCCTCCTTCGGACGATTGGGACTCTCGCCCGCTTCAAGGTTTTCGCATCCTACAACCTTGTCAAGTAGGTTGCCCTCGGTTATCCACAGCCCCCCCTTGCGGCAGGCTTGCCGTGCGACGGGGGCGGGCCCGCCCGGCGCGCGCTCGCGGACCTCGCCGCTGCCGGGGCGACGCCCCGCCCCCCTGGGGCAATTCGTTTGACGGGAGATCGGAGCGGTCGCTACGCTCACCAGGCCGAAGACCGTCCGGTTGCCTATGGCACGAAGGTCCGATCGGCCGGACCGGGATCCTTTCGAGTGGTTCCCGAACCGACCTTCGGACGCCGGCGCAGGCGACGACCCACCGTGGGTCCGGAACCGCAAGGGTGCCGGGCGCACCGGATGGGGCGGCTCCGAGAGCGGGGCCACCCGGGCGGGTCGGAGCACGTCGCGTGGCAGGGTGCACGGGCGGTCCGAGGACCGTCCGTTTTTTGTTGCGCCCGAACACCGGTGACGGTGCGGGTCCGGATCGAAACGAGGTGAGGCCGTGCCGAACGCGAGCAAGGTCGCCGAGGTCGAAGCCATCAAGGGATATCTCAACGGCTCGGTGGCCGCGCTGCTCACGGAGTACCGCGGGCTCAAGGTCAAGGACATGGGCGAGCTGCGGGATTCCCTGCGCGGCTCACAGACCGACTACCGGGTGCTCAAGAACACCCTGACCGGCATCGCCGCGAGCGAGGCGGGCTTCCAGGAGCTCCTGCCGCTGCTCGACGGGCCGACCGCGGTGGCGTTCGTGCACGGGGACCCCGTCCAGGCGGCCAAGGACCTGGCCGAATTCGCGCGCACCCATCCAGCCCTGGTGGTCAAGGGTGGCGTGCTCGACGGAAGGGTCGTGGACGCGGACTCGGTGCGGCAGCTCGCCACGCTGGAGTCGCGCGAGGTGATGCTGGCGCGCCTGGCCGGCATGTTCCAGGCGTCCCTGCAGCGGACCGCCATCATGCTGGCGGCGCCCCTGCGCCAGGTGGCGACGATGACCACCGCCCTGCGCGACCGGCGCCAGGAGGCCGAGGGCACCACCAGCCAGGCGGAGGCCGCCGCGGCACCCGCCCCCGGCGATGAGGGCCCAGCAGCCGAGCAGGGCGAGGCCGAGGAGACCACCGCGGAGTAGCCGAGGAGCGCGGAGCAGCGACCAGTACAGGATCAGACGACCAACAGGACTGAGGAGCAAGGAGAGCCACCAATGGCCAAGATTTCGAGCGACGACCTCCTGGACGCCTTCAAGGAGATGACCCTCCTGGAGCTGTCGGAGTTCGTGAAGCAGTTCGAGGAGACCTTCGGCGTGTCCGCGGCGGCTCCCGTCGCGCTGGCCGCCGGCCCGGCCGCCGCCGGCGCCGGCGCGGCCGCCGTCGAGGAGGAAGAGGAGAAGACCGAGTTCGACGTCGTGCTGAACGCGGCGGGCGACAAGAAGATCCAGGTCATCAAGGAGGTCCGGGCGCTCACCAGCCTCGGGCTGAAGGAGGCCAAGGACCTGGTCGACTCCGCGCCCAAGCCCGTTCTCGAGCGCGTCCCCAGGGACCAGGCCGACAAGGCCAAGGAGCAGCTCGAGGCGGCCGGCGCGAGCGTCGAGCTGAAGTAGCCGGAGCCTTCTCTCGTCAGGTGGCGGCCCCTGAAACCGCAGGTGACAGGGGTCGCCACCTTCTCAGGTCTTGACAGCATCCCGTGGCGGGGCCACACTCCCGCTCATCTAGACGAAGTGAGGTGCAGACGCAAATCCTCAGTTCGGTGTTGACAGCAGTGTAGAGCGCAGCTACACTGCTCTTTCGCATGTCTTCGCACGCCTTTGACCCAGCCGCCTCAGGCCGCTTCGGCGTGCCCGCGTTCCAACTTACCTACTTCCCGCGAAAGGGGAGAGACGCCTGTTGAGCGACCCGCGCACCCCGGCATCGCCACGACTCTCCTTCGGCAAGATCCCCGAGATCCTTCCCCTCCCCGATCTGATCGCCATTCAGCGTGCGTCCTTTGAGTGGCTGATTACCGATGGCCTCCGCGAGGTCTTCGATGAGATCAGCCCTATTGAGGACTTCACTGGCCAGATGGCGCTCACCTTTGGAGAGCACCGGTTCGAGGAGCCAGAGCTGACGGTCGAGGAGTGTCGAGAGAAGGACCACACCTACTCCCGCAAGCTCCACGTCCAGGCCGAGTTCCAGAACCGGACCACTGGCGAGATCAAGTCCCAGTCGGTCTTCATGGGCGATTTCCCCGTCATGACCGAGCAGGGCACCTTCATCATCAACGGCACCGAGCGTGTCGTCACCTCACAATTGGTCCGTTCCCCCGGCGTCATCTTCGAGCAGGAGCCCGACAAGACGCTGGACAAGGTCATCACCTCCTGCCGCGTGATCCCCGCCCGCGGGGCCTGGCTGGAGTTCGACGTCGACAAGAAGGACACGGTGGGTGTGCGGCTCGACCGCAAGCGCCGCCTGCCCGTCACCGTGCTGCTGCGCGGCCTCGGCATGGACGAGGCCCAGATCCGCGAGCGCTTCGGCAACTCCGAGACCATGATGATCACCCTCGAGCGGGACCACACCCGCTCCGAGGAGGACGCGCTCATCGAGATCTACCGGCGCCTCCGTCCCGGCGAGCCGCCCAGCGCCGAGTCCGGCCGGCAGCTCCTGTACGGCCTGTTCTTCCAGCCCAAGCGCTACGACCTCGCCAAGGTCGGCCGCTACAAGATCAACAAGAAGCTGAGCCTGGACGACTCGCACCGCGAGCTGACGCTGACCGTCGACGACGTGATCGCCACGGTCGACTACCTCGTGCGCCTGCACGAGGGCGACCCGAGCTGCTCCACCGACGACCAGGACCACTTCGGCAACCGCCGGCTGCGCTCGGTCGGCGAGCTGATCCAGAACCAGGTCCGCATCGGCCTGTCGCGCATGGAGCGGGTCGTGCGCGAGCGCATGACCACCCAGGACGCCGA
>WNFY01006505.1_pt1 | contig 14469 bp, 18 predicted proteins | sample 5400091 | NCBI WGS metagenome assembly WNFY01 (sample SAMN13153364, study PRJNA577476) | soil metagenome | isolation source: 60 cm soil or saprolite under grassland replicate 1 | place: USA:California | collected 2016-06-15 | reverse complement strand
CAGCGTGGACGGGTCGAAGCTCACCTGGGTCAGCGACCGGCCGCACGCCACCTTCCACCGGATGTCGAACTTCAGCGCGTCCGCCGTCTGCGGATCGGACAGGTCATACAGCTCCTTCAGCACCAGCACAGACCCGACCAGGTCGGCCGGCAGCGACGGCCGGCCGGTAGCCGACGGGAACAAGTCCGCGGTGAAACTGTCGGGGAACAGCTCCGCCCGGTGCTCGGCCAGGAACGCGAACACGCTCCCGGCCGGCACCAGGTGCCCGGCCACCTCCCCGGCATCCCACAGCTCCCGGTCCGGCCGCGATCTCCCCTGCATGAGAAGATCATCCCAGAACCTCGAACACACTGCCGGCAGAAACACCGGAACCGGCATCACGCGTTATTCAGAGGCGTCCTAGGCTGCTCCAGCCCTGCTCCAGCGCTGCCCCAGCGCTGCCTCAGCGCAGCTTCAGCCGGCGCCCAGGCGGCGGCGGACCTCGGCGGCGACCCGGGCCCCGTCGGCCCGCCCCGCCACCCGCGGAGTCAGCGTCTTCATCACCTGGCCCATGCTCTTCATGCCGGTCGCGCCGGTTTCGGCGATGGCCGCGGCAACCAGCTCCGCGAGTTCGTCGTCGCCGAGCTGAGCGGGGAGGTAGCCGGCCAGGACGTCTCCCTCGGCCCGTTCGGCCGCCGCCTGTTCGGCCCGGCCAGCCGCGCCGAACGCCTCGGCCGCCTCCCGGCGCTTCCTGGCCTCGCGGGTGAGCACCTTCACGATCTCCTCGTCGCTCAGGTCACGGGCCGAAGCACCCGCCACCTCCTCGTTGGTGATCGAGGTCAGCGCCATCCGCAGGGTGCGCAACCGCACCTGATCGCGCGACCGCATCGCGTCGTTCAGGTCCGCGCGCAGGCGGTCTTTCAGTTCAGCCACACACCCATCCTAGGAACTGGGCCGCGACGGCGAGCGGTGAGTGGCATGCCCGACGACATGGCACCATGGGACCGTGAGACTGCGAACTCTTATCCCGGCCACCGCCGCCCTCGGCGCCGCCGCGGCCGGCTACGCCACGATGATCGAGCGGAGCTGGTTTGTCCTGCGCCGGTACGAGGTCCCGGTACTGCCGCCCGGCTCGGCGCCGCTGCGCGTGCTGCACATCTCCGACACGCATCTCACCCCGGGCCGCAAGCGGCTCATGGCCTGGGTTCGGGCGCTGGACGAACTCGACCCGCATCTGGTGGTCAACACCGGAGACTCCATCTCGCACCCGCAGGCCATCCCGGGCTTTCTCGACGCCCTCGGGCCGCTCCTGGACCGGCCCGGCGTCTTCGTGCTCGGTTCCAACGACATGTACGCCCCCGAGCCGCACAATCCGGCGCGCTACCTGATGGGGCCGAGCTCTCGCTGGAACATCCGGAAGGAACCCGACCTGCCCTGGGAGAAGCTCTGCGACGACCTGACTGCGGCGGGCTGGCTGGACCTCAACAACGAGCGCGGGCGGCTGACCGCCGGAGGACTTGACGTCGCCGTGGCCGGGGTGCACGACGCGCACGTCATGCGCGATCGCTACGAGAAGGTTGCGGGCCGGGCCGATCCGGCCGCCGGCCTGCGCATCGGGGTCATGCATTCCCCCGAGCCTAGACTGCTCGACCAGTTCGCGGCGGACGGCTATGACCTCCTGCTCGCCGGGCACACCCACGGCGGGCAGTTGTGCGTGCCGTTCTACGGCGCGCTGGTCACCAACTGCGGGATCGAGCGGGAGCGGGTCCGCGGGCTGCACCGGCACCCCGCTGAGGGCCCGGCCTGGCTGCACGTTTCCGCCGGGCTTGGCACGTCGCCGTGGGCCCCGGCCAGGTTCGCCTGCCGCCCGGAGGCCAGCCTGCTCACCCTGACGCCGCGCGAACCCCGCTAGGCCGTCTGGCGTCTGGCTGGCGCTCTGCCTAGGCCCAGTTTGGCTGGCGTTCTGCCTAGAGCCAGTTTGGCTGGCGTTCTGCCTAGAGCCACCTCAGGTAATTCGCCCGCCTGGCTCCGCACCTCACGCCCCAGACGTCCCGCAGCACTCATGCTTCCCACAGCACTCATGCTTTCCGCGACAGGCGCATCCAGCAGCCGGGTACCACCGCGGACTCGCCACGATGATGGGGCCAGCATGGCCTCCGACGTTACTCCTGGTGGCCGTGCGCTGTTGGCATACTTCCGTGACCGCTGCTACCCCGGCTGCTGCCCTGTTCCGCTCGTTCATACTGCATGGCTGCCGCGCTCATGCAGCTCCAGCGACAGGGCTGCGGCATCCATGCAGTCAGGCTCCGGCACGGAGCGGTGCCGGTGGGCGGACGCGGTTGCTGCGCCATGCGTTGCTTCGCGGCGCCGACAAGCTGAGCGACATTGGTCAGGACCACGACGACCTGAGATCGTCGTGGTCGCGCGGGACAGCGCCCGGTGACTGGTGAGACCCGGGAGGCCGGTGCGCCCAGTTCGGATACACGGCACCTAGTGGCGGCCTTGTCTCAGCCTGGCCAGCCCTTCGTGCGGCTGAGGGAACGGGCAAACGCGACCTGCCATGGAACGAGCAATGCGCGAGCAGGGCCGCGGTTCCGCTAGACTGTCGAAGTCTCGCGCGGCACCCAAGAGGTTCCGCACGGGCGGGGTGTAGCGCAGCTTGGCAGCGCGCTTCGTTCGGGACGAAGAGGCCGCCGGTTCAAATCCGGCCACCCCGACCAGCTCAGAGGTCAGCGCCGGAATGGGCAGGTAGCGAGTAGGCGTGACACAGTCTACGGATCAGAGGCTCGCCGAGCGATTACCCGTGGCAACCCGGACGGGCTTCTGGCCTGTGCACCCGCGTCATCCGCCCAAGCGCATCCACGAGTACTGGTCAGACTGGCGACGCTACTGTCAGGCAGCCGCCCGGGAATCACATTACGCCCGGCGAATCGGAAGTCTCAATGCGCTGTTGCAGCGCTAGGCGGGTGCGGGGATGACGCCAAGTTGCTGCATCATCCCGAGTGTGTCCATGATAATCCGGCTCTCAGCTATCTTCCCGCCTGTGAACCGGTCGATGGTCCACGCGGCCACGGTCACCTTCTTTCCTGTCGGGGGTATGCCGAGAAACGAACCTTGGTGGATCCCCTGCCAGGTGGACCGGCTCCAGACCCTGTCTTCGTCTGCGATTTGTTCCTCGATTGTCCATCGCACGTCGGGGAACGCCGTAATCCAACCGGCCAGCCACTGCCGGAGTCCCTCGCGGCCTGGACCCATCCCTGGTGGCGGGTCGTCCTCGACGTAGTCAGCGTGGAAGACCTCGTCCAGAACGGACAGGTTGTGTCCGGTCAAGACCTCATCAGCGAGCCGCTGCAAAAGCGCCGTGTTCGCTTCCGTGGACATTGCCGATCCCCCTAGATACGGCAGTTGTAGATCGTTAGTGCGCCATGAGGCGTACTGCTATATCGCCCGCAAAGCGGGCAGAGATGAGAGGAGATTATCTCTGGATCTGATGCCTAACCGGAATCCGAAAGGATGATACGGGAAAATAGCATGGCAGGAAACCAGCGGCCGCGCCTAGGCATCAAGGGCGGCGCGCCGGGAGATCCGCGTGATACTGGCGAAAGTCGGATTACCTGAATCCTAGTCTCCAGAAGGTGCAACTACACGCCTGCCGGAAAGATGCATGAAACCGGCGCCGGCCCCTGAGGCGCGATAATAACGAGCGCGCCTCAATCCTCTGGGGCGCAGGAGCGATGCCCTGTCAGGGTATTCAAGGAGACGGACGGGACGCCTAAGTCACGCTAGACGCGTATAGCAGTATGAACATGGGATCGCCTAAGGGGCGCGAGCCCTACGGTGACGGAGTGCCTGTAGTAGTCGGCGGAGTAACGACCCGCCCAATCTGGAGACCGGGAGAGCCGGACCACAGGGCGAAGAGGCACAGGCGATGAACGATGAAAAACCATGAGGTATGCGGAATGCAGACAGCCGAAGTGGTGCTTGGCGTTCTCCGCGAGCGCGGCAGGAAGGGTCTTCCGTGCACGCAGCTTTACAGGCAGATGTTCAACAGGGAACTGTACCTGGCCGCCTACGGGAAAATCTACTCCAACCAGGGAGCGCGGGTGTCATACCGCGTTGCGGGAAATCAATAACACCTGGACCGGAACTGTATGGTTCGTTGAGGGTGATATCAGCGACTGCTTCGGGTCACTGGACCACGAAATCCTCCTCAGTATCATGGCAGAGAAAATCAAGGACCAGCGGTTCCTCCGGCTAATCCGAAACATGCTTAAAGCCGGGTACCTTGAAGACTGGGACTACCATGAAATGCTCAGCGGCTGTCCTCAGGGCGGTGTGGTATCACCAATCCTTAGTAACATCTACCTGCACAAGCTCGACGAATTTGTCGAGGAGGAACTGATCCCGCAGTACACCCGGGGAACCAGCCGAAGGAAGAATCCAGGATACAGCAGGATTCAGAAAAGACTGAAGGACGCAAAAGGGCAGGAGAATCGGGCAGAAGCCCGCAACCTGAAGAAGCAACTGCGCGCCATCCCCTGCGGAGACCCGGCAGACCCCGGTTACCGCCGCCTAAGATATACCAGGTACGCGGACGATCATCTGCTGGGATTCGCCGGACCGAAATCTGAGGCCGAGGAAATCAAGGCCAGGATAGCCGAATTCCTCCGGGAAACCCTCGGGCTGGAACTCAACAGGCAGAAGACGCTGATCACCCACGCCCGCAGCCAGCGGGCGCGATTCCTCGGATACGACATCACCGTCCAGCATGACAACACGAAACTCACCGACGGCCGCAGAAGCGCCAACGGGAATATCGCGCTGAAAGTGCCTCCGGACGTGATAAAGGCCCAGTGCGCCCGCTACCGGCAGCACGGCAAACCGTGGCACCGGTCCCGGCTCCAGAACCTGGACGACTACGACATCGTCCGGAAGTACGGGGCCGAATACCAGGGCGTCGTGAACTACTACCTTCTCGCCCAGGACGTCTACCGGCTGAACACCCTGCACTGGAACGCCATGACGTCGATGCTGAAGACCCTGGCGGCCAAGCACCACAGTACCGTCTCCAAGACCGCGGCCAAGTACAAGGCCAAGGTCGAGACCAGGGACGGGCTGCGGACCTGCTTTGAGGCCAGGAGGCACCGCGAGGGCAAGAAGGACCTGGTAGCACGATTCGGCGGGATCATCCTCCAGCAAGACCGGCGGGCGGTCATCCGCGACCCCGTGCCCGCCCCGGCACCCTACCCCCGCAAGGAGCTGGTCAGACGGCTCCGCAAGCAGGAGTGCGAGCTCTGCGAGACCGGCACCACGGTGGCAGTCCACCAGGTCACCGGCCTCAGGGAACTCGGGAAACCGGAACCGGGCCAGCCCGCGTGGGCCGCCCTCATGGCGAAAATGCGGCGCAAGACACTCATCGTCTGCGCCCCGTGCCATGACTGGATCCACGCGAACCCCGTCGCGCACGCGGCATAAATCGCTGGAAAGCTCAGTGCCTGGAAAGCGGGCACGCTGAGTTTGGAGGGAGGCTGCACGGAAAAGGCCCATATCACTCGATACGGGACCTCGCCGTGCAGCCCACCCTACTGGTCGTGGCGGCTCGTCGGCGTAGGCGTGCCATCGCTGATGGGCTTGCTGGGCGCGGTACTGGTGGCGGCGTCGCCATAGCGCCCAGGCATCGCGGTGCACCTGGTCGCGGCGGGGCTCGGGGATGGTGGTCCCGCGGAGCTGTCTCAGCAGCTCGGGCACGGTGACGGGGACCAGCTCCAGTTCGGCGGTGCTGCCGTCGCGGGCGCGCTGCCAGGCAGCGGCCACGGCCAGGAACGCGTAGGCGAGCAGGGTGATCGCGGTCCAGCGGTGCCAGGAGGTCCAGGTGGTGACCTGGCCGCTGTCCAGCCCGGTGACCTGCTTCGTGAGCTGGTGGTCTTCCTCGATTTTCCAGCGGGTGACGGCTACCGTGATCAGCTTTGCGAGCGGGACCGGGTCCGGGGCCCAGCACAGGAAGTAGCTGACGGTGCCGGTGTAGCGGTGGCGCCGGAGCAGCAGGACGGCGTGCCCGTCGTCGTGTCCCTCAGGGGTGTCGTCGGGAGTGATCCCGATCATCGCCCGGTGGTAGTCCTTGGCTCCTTTACTGGCCGAGCCGGTGCGCATCCGCTGCCACATGACGGGCTTGACAAGGCTGGCGGCGTTCTTCACGGTGAGGCGGCGACCTGAGGGCAGGGTCACCATGTGGTTCGAGCGGACCGCCAGCACGTAGCCGGTACCGCGTTCCCGGATGCTCCGGCGCAGGTCAAGGCCGCCGTACACCTCATCGCCGGCGACGAAGCCCGCGCGGATGCCCAGGTCGTGGGCGTGCTGGAGCAGGCGGCCCGCCAGCTCCGGCTTGGTGGCGAACATGACTTCGTCGGGTACTCCGGCCAGCTCGCGGCGTTCCTCGTCGGCGGCCCAGTCCGCGGGCAGGTACAGGGACCGGCCGATCATGGCGTGCCCGGCCGGGGACGCGTACGTGAGGGTGACCTCGACCTGGCACATCGCGATTCCGCCGAGGGTGCCGCTGTACTGGCGGGCCGCTCCGGCGCAGTCGGCGGAAGACTTCGCGTCCGCGGTCTCGTCCACGATCAGCACCGCGTCGCCGCCGTCCTCGTCCTGCCCGCCGGCCAGGTGCCCGGCGGCCCAGTCCGCGGCGGTGTCGAGTATCTGCTGCTCATCGCAGCGGGCGCGGGACAGCAGGTGCTGCATCCGGTGCGGGCCGGGGTGCCCGGCGGCCTCAGCGATGGTCCAGCAGTTGTAATCGTCGAGTTCCGCCAGCAGGCCGTTCACCATGTCGCGGCAGGTGAGGCGGGTCTCCCGCCGGGCGAAGCACGTCGCGGTCCGTGCCAGCAGGTCCTCGAGCAGGACAGCGTGCCCGTCATGGTCTACCGAGGCACCAGCGGCTGCCGGGTGATTGTTTTGTTCCACAAACTGGCATGATCGCGGCAGCCGCGCCGGTTTCCCCGCGTCTTCGGCCGTCCGTCACCAGCGTGTCAGGCTGGCACGACGTGCCGCCTGCGCAACGGCGGCTGTGACCTGCGGCTACGCACCAAGGTCACGATCTACAACTGCCGTACTAGAGCTTGAAACGATCCTCCGCTCGACTGCTGTACATGATCGTGAGCGTGAGTGACTATCTGAGTGACAACGCATCCAACCTTACCTGGACGCCGACGGACGCGGGCGGACACCAACCAGCAGCTACACGCTGTATCGGCTGAGGCTGTGCGCGTGTCGCGTTGGCTTCGGGACGAAGAGGCCGCCGGTTCAAATCCGGCCACCCCGACCACAACCAGCGGTCGCACAGAGCATCCGGTGATCCGCGTTTCGCCTTTCCCGTTGTCCGTTTTAGGAGCCGCCACGATGGGGCGCGGAAGGTCTATGGCACGCGCATCCACGTGCAGGGCCCTTTGATCTCGAAGGCGTAGGCGCCGGACAGGTCGACCGTCCAGCGGCGCTCTGCTTCCTCGATCATCCGGGGGCTGATGTCGACGGCGACGATATCGGCGCCCTGTTCCAGCAGCCACTGTGCCTGCGCTCCGGACCCCGCAGCCGGCATCTAGCACGGTGGCATCGTACTAGTCGCCGGGTGCCAGTGCCCTGAGAGCAGGTCAGTATCGACCGTTATGCCCAGTTCTCGTAGGAGCCAGCCCAGGTTCAGCCATCCTCGCAGCCGATACCGTCGCCGTCGCGGTCGAGTCCGTAGATATCCGTTCCGATCACCTGAACGGGTCCTTGGACGTAGGCAGGGCCATTGCCGCTGCCGCCTGCGCAGTCGACGTCGCTGGCGATCGGCACACAGGCGCCGCTGTAGTTCGGGTCGCACTGCTGGGCTTCCTTTGTTCCGACCGCGACGACCCGGGTGACAGGCGCCCTAACGATCACCTTCCTTACCAGCTCTTTGTGCGTCTGAATCCCGTTCCGGAGCGTCACCTTATAGGTGAGGACCTCTACCCCTCGGACGCCAGGATTTCTCACCCTGGTGCTGCCCTTAGAAAGCGCGGAATCATTCACTCTCATCGTCTTGAAGGGGATAGCCCGCCTGCTGGTAACGGTTCGCTTCTTGACTACTGACGAGGCTTGCGCCGGGGTGCTTGGCGCCACGGAAGGCGTCGCGGATGCGGTAGCTGGCACTATCGCAGCTCGTGTGGCTGTTGCTGTCGGCGTAGCTCCTGACCCACAGGCGCTAATTACCAGCAGGCTGCTGACCGCTAATGTGATCTTAATGGCAGGTCTCATGGCTTCCTCCATATCGCAACGTCACTGTACCAGTCGGACCTTTGGTCAACACGGCCATTGGCCGCTAGCCGTAAGTAACGATAATCCCGCCTCGATTGGCTGGTGCCGGGGCCGATTAGGTTTACCCGGCCGGGCTTAGTCCCGCCAGAAGATCCATGCCGGCGGATTGATCAGGCCGACTGTGATCGCGGAGATATAGCGCAGCCCAAACCGGGTCTAGCAGTCCGGCGGTCCAGCGGTTCCGGTTCGGCCATCTCAGCCACTCTGCGGAAGGCCAGAGAGCACACAGACCTGCGCTTATGAGTGGATATGTACCGCATCAAGGGGCCTATCCAGACCGTGGGGCCCGGCGTAAACTGCCGTCCTAACGATCTTCAATTTTGAGGGTTACCGAAGGGTGTGAGATCGAGGCCGGGCTTGGCCAGGAAGCCCTCCAGGAGGCCTGGCCGGTACTGCATCCGCCGGAGCCGGGTCTTGATCAGCACGGTCAGCTGGCTGATGTCGTGCTTGACCAGGTTGGCCAGCGATCGCTTGAGGTTGGACCAGACCGGCTCGACCGGGTTCAGTTCGGGGGCGTACGCCGGCAGCTGGAAGACCGTCAGCCACGCGCGGGTGGCGGTCAGCTCGCGCATCGCCCGGCTGGTATGGGTGTTCAGGCCGTCCCAGACCAGCACCACCGGGCCGCCGAGCTGCTGGTGCGCGGCGTCCAGGAACCGGGCGTACTCGTGCTCGGTGAACCCCTTGCGCTTATCTGCCCGGCGTGCGTGGTGCGTGCGGTAGATCAGCCGCGGGCCGCAGCCGGGCCGGACGGCGATCAGCGCGGCCAGCGAGACCCGCGTGTCATGCCCGCCGGTCACCGTCACCACGGGGGTATGGCCGCGGCGTCCCCAGGTGCGGCCCTTCGGCGGCCTCAGGCCCTGGCCGGACTCGTCTTCGAAGCAGAGCCAGGCGCCCAGGTCCGCCGCCGTGCTTTTATGACCGGCCAGGTGTCCTCCCGCCACCTGGCGATCTTGTCCTCGTCCCGCTCGGCGGCCCGGCGGGCCGGGACCTGGACGGTCCACCCGATCCGGTGCAGCAGCACGGCCATCCCGGCCAGCGTGTACTCCACCTCGAACCGCCGCCAGGCCTGGTCCGCGACCCGGGACAGCGTCCAGCACTGATCCGCATACCCGGCCGCCGCCGGGCCCTCCTCCAGCACCGCCTCCAGCTCGGCGACCTGCGCTTCGGTGAGCTTGCACTGCGCGCCGCCCGCGCCTTTGGAGGCCAGCGCCTCCCGGCCGCCCGCCGCCAGCGCCCGCCGCCACCGGTTCACGCTCATCCGCGAGACCCGGAACCGCTTCGCTATCTCCCGGTCGCTGACCCCGGCCTCGATCAGGTCCGCCGCCTCCAGCCGCACCTTCTCCCGGCGGGCCCGCTCCGCGGCGTCCAGGCCGCCGCCATCGGGATACCTCATGCCTCTGGCATAGCGCACCAGGCGCCGGATAACCAGACCTAGTAACCCCCGCTATTGAAGATCGTTAGGCACGCGCCACCGGGCGAAGTCCTCGCGATCGATGTCAGCGCAGGACGCTCCAGTGGGCCAGGCGCAGGGGGAGCGCGGACAGGCGCGGCCGCATCCAGGGGAGGGGTAGTCATGCGAGTCATGGCCAAGATCACAATCCCGGTCGAGTCCGGTAGCCGGGCGGTCAAGGACGGGAGCATCGGCGGACTGCTCCAGAGCGCGGCGGAACGCTGGAAGCCGGAAGCGATGTACTTCGGTACCTTCGACGGGCACCGGACGGCCTTCATGGTGTTCGACATGCCGGACTCATCCGACATGGTCCCGTTCGGCGAGCCGTTCTTCATGGCGCTCGACGCCGATGTGGAGGTCGTCCCGGTTATGAACGCCGACGACCTACAGCAGGGATTCGGCAAGCTCGGCTGACCGAGCGGCTCCGGCAGGCTGCCGCGGGCTCTGCGAGCGCCGGCTCAGGCTGTGGCGGCCATTCTTCGATGGCGCTCGCCACCGCCCGCGCCGTGCGGGCGGTGGCGGTGCTGACTTACGCGCGAGGCCACTATGGGTACCGGGCATCCAGCGTGGTGGTGATGCGTCCGGTGGCGATGTCGTAGACGTGGCCGGACACGCTCACCTTCGGTGAGAGCAGCGGCGATGTGAGCAGCCGCTCGACGTCGGTCTTGACGGTGAGGTGCGGGTCGACGACAGCGGAGGCGTCCAGCGTCGCCTCGGGGACTCCGGTCGCCTCGGCGGCCTGGTGCCGGAAATCAGGGTCGGCGAGAAAACCGGTTCCGCATTGCGTGTGGTGGATGACCGCGACCTCGAAGAGCGTGTCTGCCGGGCCCTGACGGCCGAACAACTGCTCAGCGAGGAAGGCGAGGTAGGCGATGTCGTCGATGACGGCCTGGGTGACGCGTCCCCCGGCGTTGCGGATGACCGGAGCCTCTCCGAGCTGGAGTCCGAGGACGATGGCCGGGTCGACCCGGTGGTCGAGGCAGGTGACGACGAGCATCTGCGCCGCGGGCAGGCCGAGCGGCACGGGGGTGTAGGTGCGGGCGAACTGCTCGTTGCGCTCGAGCAGGGGGTTCATCCTGGTCATGGTGGTTCCGTTCCGTTTCGAAGGGCTATCGCTGGATAGGGGCCGGGGTGCCCACGCCGTGGCGGACCGCTATGTCGCGGATGGCCGCGGCGAGGAGGTCGGGGTGCTCGCTGGTGGTCAGGTGACCGCCAGGGAAAGTGAGGATTTCGGCCTGAGGCACCCGCTCGCGGGTGGCCGGAATCTGCCGGTGCTCGTAGGGGTCCTCGTCGCTGCCCGCGACGTAGAAGGCGACCGTGCCGTCCAGGTCACGGGCGATCGCGGCCAGATCCCAGCGTTGCGCGTGGTGGCGGTGCTCACCGACGAACCCCGCGGCGTTGTGGAGGAATGCCGCTCCGTCCCTCCGGGTGACCGCCGACCACATCTCGGCCAGCTCCCCCGGGGCGGGACGGTAGCCGCGGGAGTACATCTGCGCCTGCGTCATCGCCGTGCCGAACACGCGCGGCGAGCGTTGCGCCCGCCGCATCCCCAGTGCGCCCAGCGGGGTGCGCAGCAGCGGCGTGCCCCGCCACGGGTGCGTATGCATATCGGCGAACAGGCCGCCGTTCACCATGAACGCGGCCGTGATCACCGGCCCGGCCGTGTCGCCGGTGGTGGCCCGATCCGGCGGGCGGCGCTCCAGCTGGCGGCGCATTAGTTCGAGCACTGCCAGCGACGTGTAGTCGAAGGTGACGGCGACGGTGCGGCGCACACGATGGTGCCGCCAGAGCGCCTCGATCAGGTTCGCACGTTCGAGGCTGGAGTACGGGTAGTCCCGGGGCTTGTCCGAGTCGCCCTGCCCGGCCGGCTCTACGTACAGCCGCGGGCCGAGGTCGTCTCCCAGCATCCGGTCCACCCGCGCCCAGCCGTAGGAGCCGTCCGGAAAGCCGGGCAGCAATGTAAGCCACACGGCATCCGCATCCGGCTCAGCGGCGGCCACGCGCTCGAAGACCCGGAGCGCGCCCGGGGTTGCGGCGGCCTCCTCCTCGGTCAGTACGCGCGCAGATTCCGGGTCGTACGGGATCCGCTGCCCGCCGCCGAACCATTCCGCCGCTGTCACCAGCGCCCGGTCCTGCCGTGGCGGATCCGTCGTGTTGTACCTGCTCATCGAGAGCCTCCCTCATCATTTAGTGGACGCTGTACACATTAACTCAACGTGTGGACGCTGTCCACTTTGTTATCCTGTCGCCGTGACGGCCAGCCGATCAGCAGGGGCGAAAGACCAGGCGGCCGCGGAGCGACGACGGCGGCCGCGGGGGGCCGTCCGCGCTGGCCTGGTCGCCGCCGGGCTCGAGCTGGCCCGCACCGGCGGCCCGGACGCCGTTGTGCTGCGTGAAGCGACACGGATGGTGGGCGTGGTGCCCAATGCCGCCTACCGGCATTTCGCCGACCGTGACGAGCTCCTCGCCGCGGTCTGCGCGGCGGCCATGGGCGAACTCGCCGACCGCATGGCCGCCGGCGTCGCCCGTGTGCCCGGCGAGTACGGCGATGCCGACGCGGCCCGCCATCGGCTGGGCGCGATCGGTACCGCTTACCTGGAGTTCGCTCACGAGGAACCCGGATTGTTCGCGACCGCGTTCGCCGTGCCGCAGCAGCACGCCTACGGCGCTCCGGGCGACGGGACCGGGCCGGACCGTACGCCCCTGGGGCAGCTTCGCACCGCACTCGACGAGCTGGTCGATGCCGGCGTGCTCCGGCGGCAGCGCCGCGACGGCATCGAATACCCCATCTGGGCCGCGGTGCACGGGCTGGCCGTGCTCGCCGGGCAAGGGCCCCTGCGTGACGTCCCCGATGCCACCCGGCATCGCCTCGACGAGCTCACCCTCGCCTTCATCAGCGAGGGCCTGGCCTGATCGCCCTGGCTCAGTAGCGAAGCTCCGCGACCAGCCCGTAATGGTCAGATATCTGGTCCTGGCCAGGCGGGCGGACGCCGAGCAGCGAGCAGCGGATCGGGTGACCGACGCCCCGGTGCCGCGGCCAGGCGGAGAAGATGTAGTCGAAGCGCCGGTCGGGGTACAGGCCGATGGCGGCCAGGGGATTGCGGTTGGACCAGGTATAGCCGGGTGAGCCGTCCCCGGCCACCTCCCAGCTGTCGTAGAACACCAGGCCGGGACTCGCCGGGGCTGAACGGCCGGTGAGCATCCTGATCTCGTCGGAATCGGGCCCGGCGTTGAAATCACCGCAGACGATGACGAGATCGCGTTTCGGAGCGACGTCGTTGACAAAGGACGCCAGTTGTTTCACCTGGGCCTGGCGGATGCCGCTGCCATCGAGCGGGTAGCCGAGCACCACGGCGAACAACTGGATTGTCCCGCGCTCGCCATCCACGACGACATGAACGACCTCCCCGAAGCCCGCGCCATCTTCCGATCGCAACGGGCGACGATGCGGCTCACTCATCGGCCATCGGCAGACTAGGCCGACTCCCGACACCCAGTCCTCTTGCTCCCAGTCGCCCACGAAATGGCAGTACGGCAGTCCCAGCCTGCCGGCAACCCGCTCGGGCTGGCTCGATTCGCCGTAGCGCCAGGCTTCAACCAGGCAGACCAGGTCGGGCTCGACCTCGGCGAGCGTGTCCTCCAGGGCGGCCTGCCGGGTCTCCCACCCAGGACCGTAGCGTCCCCAGACATTCCACGTGACCACCCGGACCGCCGACTCCACGACCGGGCCATACGGGGCATAGGGATCGAAGGTCACGTGGCAAGTATCGCAGCCAATACCGTGACTTCACCGACGCTGCCGCGCCAAGCGCCCGCGCTTGCGCTGGGTTGTTCCGCCGTCGCATAGTTTGACCAGGAAGCCACGGAACCGTCGACTACCTCGGAGCGGATCATGACCGGCAACGGGGACGAGAGGAACCGGGTCCTCGGCTTCCCCGTGAGACCCGGCCGCCATCCTGGCCAGCGCGAAGAGCAGCACGTGATGGGCTTCCCGGCCAGCTGGTTCGATGATGTCAACGTTGATGCGCTGGCCTGGCTGGTTCATCCCGTCCGGCAATACCGGCGATGGGCGCGACGCCGTCACCCCCCGCCCTGACCAGGTGCGTACCATCCGGCTGTGAGCGAAACGTGGGACCGTTCGGCGCCAGGTATCTTGCGCCTGCCCTCGGGCAGGCTGGTGCGGGGTCGCGCGCTCAGCCGTCCGTTGCCGGACGGTCCCGTCCCGGCCTTCGGCGTCTACCTGCTCGGACGGCGGCCGCCCGCCGTGCCCTGGGAGTCGCGCTGGCTCAAGTGGCCGGACTTCCGGCTGCCTTCCGATGCAGCCGACGTGCTCCCCGCGCTGACCGAGGCCTGGCAGCGCGCCGTGGCCGAACGGGTCGAGATCGCCTGCGCGGGTGGGCACGGACGCACCGGCACCGCCCTGGCCTGCCTGGCCATCCTCGACGGCGTCCCGGGCACCGAGGCCGTCGCGTTCGTGCGCGAGCATTACGACCCGCACGCGGTCGAGACACCCGGTCAGCGCCGCTATGTCGCCCGGTGGTCCGCCCCGTGTTGACCGAGCCGCACCCGCCCGGTCAACTGAGGCTGCCGCCAGTGGGCCGCGGAGTACGAACATGGGTGCATGGGCATAGACCGCTCTTCCGGCCAACCGGACGAGGAGCCCGATCGACCGCGAGGAGAACCTCGGCCCGGTGAGCCCGCCGACCATCGCG
>WNFY01017755.1_pt1 | contig 14470 bp, 12 predicted proteins | sample 5400091 | NCBI WGS metagenome assembly WNFY01 (sample SAMN13153364, study PRJNA577476) | soil metagenome | isolation source: 60 cm soil or saprolite under grassland replicate 1 | place: USA:California | collected 2016-06-15 | reverse complement strand
CGTGCATCGCGGAGAAATTTCCGGCAGCTTGTGCCTGCGCCAGTTCATCGACCGCTTGGTTCATTAACGCTGTGCCAGAGCGCATCTGCTCATCGGCCTGTTGCTCCACCTTCTGCCGTTGCTCCGGCGATAATGAAGGCAACGACATCAACGTCGGATAAAGCTGCTTCGGTGGAGTGCCATGCATTCCGCGCATCATCTCGCCCATGCCTTCCATCATTCCGCGCGGCGATGCGGATGCTGACGCGCCTTGCTGCGGCGCAGGCGAACTCTGCTGTGGGTGATGTTTTAGATGCTCTTGTTCGGAGACCTGCCCCGCTGCTGAGCCAGAAAAAAAGAGCGTAACGCTGAACGCAAAGGCCGCAGCTATTGTAACTACTCCAACAAGCCGCCTTGGCGTTTGCATAGATTGCCGTTGGCGGAACTACATGTGCGACATCGAAGGCGACGCCGTGGGACTGTTTGATTGCATAGCGCCGACGAGAATTTTTCTTTGATCGTCCGTCAGTAGTTTTGCCGCCTCGCCAACTGCTGTGATGAATGTGAGCCGCTCATCACCGCGCAGCTTCTCGATCTCGCGCACCTTCTTCTCGATCTTCGCCGCATCGGGTTGATCTGCGGACGTAAGCTCGCCAAGCTCGCGCTCTGACTGCTCGATTTGCTGATCGGAACGTGTCTTCGCCGCAAGCGCCTGCTCTTTCATCTTGTTCAACACCGACTGCTGATCCGGTGCGAGATTGATGTGCTCCGCGTGATCGAGGAAGAAGCCTGTCGAGCCGATGTGATACAGGTGGGAAACACCTGGGAATCCGGGAAGCGCCGACTGCGGCATGCCGCTCATCCCGCTCATGGCGGGCGAACCTGAAGGCATCGGCATGTTCATGTGCCCCATCATGTTCATCATATCCATCATCATGCCGCCGGACATCGACTGGTTAGGCATAGCACTCATGCCCGGCGACGGAGATGCCATCGAACCCATTTTCATCTCGCCCATGTCCATGCTCATCGAGTCACCACTTGAGGGCGAAGCCATGTTCGCCATCGACGGCGAAGCAGTCGCCGGTCGATGTGCGGAAGCTGCGGCTTCCAATTGCTTCACCTTCGCCTGCAATTTGGCGATTTGTTTTCTCAGCTCCGCATCGCTCTTTCCGCCCGACGGCGTTGGAGAAGCGGCACGAACTTCGACGCACAGCAACACGATGCTGAGCGTCACGATTACTGTCGTCACTGATCTAACGGAGGTTTTCATGGTCAATCATCCAGGATGTTGATGCACCGCAGATTGCTGCGGATGCGGTGATTTGGCTTCAATGCCGTCCCGGCGCAGCTCATCCGCAGTGGCGAGATTGGCGACAGTTCCTTCCGGATTCTGATACCAACCGGGATCATCGTAGCTGGTGATTCCTTCGCGAACCTTCAGGACCGTTAACAGCCCGCTCATGTCGATCACATCAAATGGACCGGGCGCGCCGATCATCGGCAAACTATTAGGCGGCATCTTCATTCTCATCGAAGCCATCTCCCCCATGCCATTTGTTCCCATCGTCATATAACCGGGCAGCAGGCTCGCGCGGATCTTCTCGTCCAGTTTCCCCGGCTGCACGCCGATCGTGTTTGGAAATTTGTCTCCCATTTGGGTCATCACGTGATGCGTCATGTGACAATGCATCGCCCAATCGCCAGGTGCATCGGCCACAAAGTCGAACGTGCGCGACTGGCCGATCGCCACAAGCACGCTGGTTTCAATTTGCTGTGCCGACTCCGGGATTTGCCCGCCATCGGTTTCGGTGACGTGGAATTGATAACCGTGCAAATGGATCGGGTGATGGCTCATTGCCGCGACGTTCGCCAACCGGATGCGAACGCGATCACCGAGCTTTGCCAGCATTGGCTCGGTCGCAGGAAAAATTTTTGCGTTGAATGTGAAGACGTTGAAATCCGTCATCTCGTTTGGATTTGGCCTTGATGTGCCGGTATCCAATCGCCATTCGCCAAGCATGAAGGCAAAATCGCGATCCGGTCGTTGATCGCGCGGACGTCGCGGATGAATGATGAAGAGGCCCGAGATGCCCAACGCCATCTGGGTCATCTCATCGCTATGGGAGTGGTACATGTGCGTTCCATGCTGACGGAGCGTGAACTCATAGCGAAAGGTCTCGCTTGGCTGAATCGCCTTCTGGGTCAACCCGGCGACGCCATCCATTCCGTTAGGCAACAGCATGCCGTGCCAATGAATGCTTGTCGCCTCGGGCAGATTGTTCGTCACGTAAATGCGAATGCGATCGCCCTCGACCGCCTCGATGGTGGGCCCAGGAACATGCCCATTGAAGCCCCACAATTTGGCTTTCATACCCGGTGCGAACTCATGGTCAACTTCTTCGGCAATGAGGTGATAGACCTTGACGCCATCGACGATCTTCCACGGCAGTGCCATGTTGTTAGGCGTAATGACCGGCGTATAATCCTTGCCCGCTTCGCCGGGCGGCAACGTCGGCTTGGGATCGACGCGGTCGATTAGCGGCTTGTTTTTGTTTGCCGCAGCAGTTGTTTCTCGCGGCTCGTTAGGCTCGCGTGTTTTTACTTCCTGGGCAGAACCAAGTTTTTGTAAAACCGCCGCGCTGCCTGCGAGCGCGCCGGCGCTGGTGAGAAATTTCCGTCGAGTAATCATATTATTCACCTGATTGTTTTCCTTCTCTTTGCAGTGAAACGAACTTTCCACTCAAACTGCCACCGACTGCCTTCTCCAGTTCTGCCCGCGCGACCCAATAACCGCGCAGAGCCTCTACGTAATCGGCGCCGGCTTTTACTTCCTCTTGCTTTGCTTGCAAGAGTTGAAACGGAGTGATCTGCATCGCGTTGTATTGGAGCTGCGATTCCTGCGTCACGCGTGTTCGCATCGGCAAGGCGGTCGATTTGAAATACGCAACCTGCCGTCGCGCCAGCAGCATTTTGTCGCGCGCCGCGCGCACGTCGGAACGAATGTCAGCCGCAAGCGCGAGATAACGTTGTTCGGCTTGTCGTGTCTTTGCGTTCGCCCGCGCGGAGGCCGGTTGACCCTGATTAAAGATCGGAATTGGCACGTTCACGCTTGGTCCAATCGAGTGAACGCCGCCCTCAATTTCGTGTTCGTAGTGAGTGCCGATCTCTGCTTGCTGCAAAATCGCCTCGGCGGGTGCTATGCCCCGCGCGCGCGCCTCGGCAATGAATTGCTGGCGAGCGGCGCCAAGATCGAGCCGCTGCTGGGTCGCGCGTGATTCCAGTTGCGATGTGGAAACGTCGCTGCCCGGCAATTCAGGCAAGCGGGACGCGATGGTCCAATTTGTTTGTGTCCCGAATGCGCCCATCTGCTTGTTCAGCTTCTCGCGACTCTCTACCGCGCTCGCCTGCGCTTTGGCCAAGTCGATTTTTGCTTGCGCGTTGGTCGCCTGCTCGCTGGCAAGATCGAGATCCCGAAGATTTCCGGCTTCGTGCATTTTCAGCGCGGTTTCAGCCGAGCGCTCTGTCGCGTCAGCTACGGTTTTTCTAAGATCGACAAGCTGCTGGTCGCCTTGATGCTCGTAAAACGCCGAGCGCACTTCAGCTGCCGTTTTCAAAATTTCATGACCGACGCGGAGCTTTGCCGCTTCGAATTGCGCCGCCGCGATTCGCTTGCGCAGCGGCAAGAACAAGATGTCCAAGAATTCTTTGAGTAGATCGATTTCCGCCGCTTGGCCTGGGAATCGGCGCTGGAACGTGAACATCGGATTTTTCAGCAACCCTGCCTCGACCAAATCCGCCTGCGCAATTCCGAGTTCCTCGTAGGTCGCTTGCAGATTATGATTGTTGAGGAGTGCAACCTGCACCGCTGAATTCGCAGTGAGTGGACGCGATAACAGCGAAGCTACGGCTGATTGTGCTTGAGCATCTTGTGCGCTTCCTCGATTCCATTGCACCCGCTTGCCTGTGCGGAGATGTACCGTGTTCGCGAGCTCCTGAAACGCAGGATTTGGATCGACATGCGCGCAGCCGGCCAACGCACCGGCGCTCAAAAGCAGACCGAAGTTTCTAATGCTGTTCATGTGTTTCTTCTTTCTTCGGCACGAGCGTCATGCCGCAGATCGGGCATTTGCCCGGTTTGTCGGAACGGACCTGTGGATGCATCGGACATGTGTAAATGATCGCGGCAGATTTCATTTCATCCGACTTCTGTTTCATCGCGTCGGAAGTTTTCTTCATCTCGTCAGATGTTTTCTTCATCTCATCAGCGACAGCTTTCTTTTCCGGCTGAGCAACCGCGCCGTGCTGCATCCCTTCGTGGCCTTGCATCTCGCCGCTTTGTTTCATTTGGCCCGGCTGCTCCATTTTCATGCCTTCATATTGCATCCCCTGCATTTGGCCATGCTGCATCTCGCTGTGTTGCATGCCGGGCATGTTCTTCATGTTGTGTTCCATTTTTTCTGCGCTTTCGGCATACGCCTGCGTCGGCCTCAATTCTCTCTCGATTGCGACTGTCGTTTCGTCCTGCGTCAAAAGGTTTCGCGGTGTTCTCAATCCGCTGCGCACTTGTGGATCGGCCGGATTGTTAGCTGGCAGCGGCGGAGGCCCCGTCGCGCAGGCAGACAAAAATCCGGCGACGCAGGTTGAGAGGAGGGCGCGCCCAATCGCCGCAGACACACTTAACTGATCACGGTTTGGGTTCGTCATGCTGATGCTCGTCATGTTTGTGTTGCTCCGGCGGTGGCTGAGAAGTTGGCGAAGCGCCCGGACTTCCACTGGCGTTCGCCGCCGGGCTCGCTCCGCTAGCAGCTTCAAGCTGTTTGCGGCTCGCTTCGAGTTGTAGCCGGCTCGCTTCCAATTGCAGGCGACTTGCTTCCAATTGCTTTTGTTCTTCCTCAGTCTTCGCTTTTTCGCCTCCGGGCTGCTGCGGCTGCTGCATTTGTTCATGTCCAGCATGCTCCGTCTGCGGTTGCGCTGGTGCTGCTGGTTTCTGCTCGGTCACGTGTTCATGTGTTTCAGCCCCGTGCTGTTCTTCTTGATGGTGATGTTCTGCCACATGCGGTGGCGGTGGCGCTTCGAAGCGGAATTCTCTGTGTCGAACATGGCCTCCAGCGTACGCGATGTAACCGCCAGTGCCCAGAGTGACGCCCGCCAATACGAGTGTGCCTACGGTGATCGCGAACGATGTGCGCGGCCATTTCAAGACTGCACCGACTCCAGTGGCTGCTACGCCGGCCAAAACGTAAAAGAGCCAGATCATTTTCTCTCCGCGCGCCATATGCTCATTGAGCCATTGCTCGCCGGGCGCGTCGGACATTGATATGACGCGGTCGTAGGCCGACTCCCCGTACTGATAAACAGGCCACGACGAGACTGCGCCGACAAATACGAGCACGAGCGCAGCAACAGTGACGCGATAGTTTCGCAGGAATAAAGCGAGCGCGAGCGCTAACGTTCCAAACGCGAGGCCGTAAACAGGCAACGGGTTGAGCAGCACGTGCATGTATTCCGCATCGCGCAGATGTTGTAAAAACGTGTTCATCGGCAATTCCAGCGGCAAAGCGACGTGAGTGGCTTTCTTCTCCGCCTGCTCGGCCATTTCGATTGCGGCGTGGTGATGCTTCGGCATCATCTCAAGGAACGCCTTGTCGAAGTCGGCATCTCGCTTTCCGCTGAACATCGACATGTGCATCTTCATCTCTTTGTTGGCCGCTTCGTTCGCGACTTCCTTGGGAGAAGCGTTGTACCAGCTCCTCAGCCAGCCGCTCATTTTGTCGATCTCTTGCTGTTGGCTCGAGATCATCTTGCTCGCGAAATCGCGCAGCTCAGTTCGATTGGTCTGATCGCTGGCGAGTTTCGCCATTTCAATCCCGCTGCGATGATGTTGAATCATCTGTTGCAGGAAACTTTGCTCGAACTCCGCGCCTTTCAGCGACTCGAGCGAAGCATTCATTGGATCGGCTTTTCCGTTCGGATTGTGTGCAAATGCGCTGCTCGCGCCTAGCAAAAGGCCCAGCGCCAGAAAAACTGCAGTGTGATATTTCAATTTCATTTCAGTAGTGGTTTAGTTTTTTGTTGTTGGAATGGTACGTCGGCACGACCAGGCATAGCGTGATCGCCCGTGGAAAATGCGTACAACTGCGGAGATCCCGCGAGCGCGGGTTACCAATCGTTAACTTAAAACAGGCGGAGCGTGAGCGAGAATGCTCCGCTGCAAAACCAATTCGGCAAAAGACCGGCTAAAAGGCGGCCCCGTATCAAACTCAAGTGGACGGGTGCCGTGAAATTGTTCGGCAAAGAGTACAAGATCGACAACGTACGGCTGAAGAACGAAAGCCGACATATCGTACGCAGCAGCGTTTTTCTGCAACGCAGGCAGAGTCGCACGGAGCATCTTACAGCAAGGCATTTCCTCGTCGCTGCTCTTCTTCGACGGCGCTGGTTGATTCCCGTGACAATGCATCGGCGCCACAGCTGACTTGGTTTTGACAATCGCCCCGCCCAATGCGCAATGATTTGAGATCGAGAACCACGCCACCATAGTCGCAAGGACTACGACGAACCGAATGACATTATAGCGCGCCCGCTTCACCGCTCCTCCTTCGATCAACCCAAAGCGTGCAATGTTCAAATGTTTTTCTCGAACTGGGCGGTCTTCTTTTTTTGCTAGCGCCACGATGATATCGCTGACAAGATTAAGCTATGAAGAATTACATGAAAATCTTGTTTTCGATTCTGGCGGCAGCGATTTGCACGGTAGGGTTCGCGGCGGACAAGCCGAATTGCAGTAAGACAGGCAAAAACTGCCCGATGAATAATGGCAAGGAATGCAATTGCGGGAAAAGTTGCAACTGCGCAAACATGTAATGGCGTTCCATCGATCGGCAGAATGAGCGTGATGATTTAGGGCAAACGTTGGCGCATCCGCTCTGAAGGAATGAGCACGGGCGGAATCCTGCAAAAAGCCCAAGGCACAGCCAATGCCGCCTCGTTTAACGAAATAAGTAAAAAGGAGGCTGTTAGATGAAAAAGATACTCTGTTCAACATTTGGAACGCTCGTGGTGGCAGGTTTGTTGGCAATAACGCCGCCGATGTATGCTCGTGGAGGACATGGCGGTGGGCACGGAAATCGGGGTGGCCACGGTGGTCACGCTGTCAGACATGCCGCCGTCGGACATACGAAAGGCGGGCATCATGGTTTTGCCATGCGCGGTGGCCGCGGCAACAATCGTGCGGTGTTTGCGCGTGGGAATGCGCGCTATGCAGGGCGCGCGTACTATGCGACTCGGGGCGGTGGCTGGGGAGGCAGTTACGGGTATCCGTACTCTGGATATTCCGGGTTCAGCTATTACGGCTCAGGCTATGGTTATCCGTATGGCGGATATTATGGTTACCGATCCGGTTGGTGCTACGATCCGTATTACGGATATCGTCCGTGCGGGTCTTACCCTTACCGATACGGGTACGGGCCGTCTGTGGGCTTCAGCTTCGGCGGCTACTAAGTTAAATCTAGAAGGAACACTGCCGTTGCGCCGCCGGGTGAAACGGCTGAATTATGGCACAATTTCGAAGTCAAAATCGCCATTGATGACATCATGCCGAAAGGGTGATGGCCCTTCAACAAGACCGAGAGTTAGCCTTACGAGGCTCGGAGTCGCTGCACCAGAGCTTGGAAGCGCGGATGATCGCGGAGCTGCTCCCAATCGGGGTCGTGTGAAACCCAATCTCCCCCAGCGAGCCCCACTTCGATTGCCCGCTGCAATCCAGCAAGGGCCTGGTCTTCCTCGCCAAGGACCGCGAAAACACAGCTGGCGTTGTAGAGAACCGCGTCATCGTCGGGCGCCAGAGACATCGCTCGCTCATTCCATTGCTTGGCACGGTCAACTTCTCCCAATCTTGCCAGAATTATGGCACCGAGGCTGAAGGCCCGCGCCTCCTCGGCATTGAGATCTAAGTGTTTGTTTATCGACTCGATCGCGTGCTGGTCGGCACGCTGGGCCTCGTCGCTCCTCCCAAGTTGCCGTAACACCGCAGCGATTAACGCAGCCGATTGATAATCCTCTGGTCGGATGGATTGCGCTTTCTCGAAGAGTTTAAGCGCCTTGTTAAGATCTCCAGCTTTGAAGCAAGATCGCGCATAGTAGTAATAAGCGTCGAATAGAGTGGGATCGAGCTCGATGGCTTTCTCGAACTCGGCGGCCGCCTCGCCATACTGCTGCTGCATCGAGAAACTCTGGCCCGCGGCAACATGGGCGTCTGCCAGCTCCGGGTCGAGCTCTAGCGCGCGGCTGCTCGCGTTGTGTGCCTTCTGAAGATCAGGATCGCCTCCACCCGAGCTAAAAAGGTACACGTGGGCGGTTGCGAGACCCGCCCAAGCGGCAGCGAAATGCGGATCGAGTTCGATCGCGTGCTCGAACATTTGTCGGGCCAGCTCTATGCTCTGGCGTGTCCATCGTTGGAAGAGTTTCCGCGCACGAAGGTAAAACTCATATGCTTCCACGTTCTTCGTCGACGCTTTAAGCAAACGGCGCTCTTCACGCTGGGTAAGCGAGAGACCCAGCGCGTCAATGACACTGCGGGCAATTTCGTCCTGGATTGCGAAGATATCTTCAATCTCTCGATCGAACCGCTCCGACCACAAGTGGTAACCATTCCGCACGTCGATGAGCTGCACAGTGATGCGGACGCGGTTGCCAGCCTTTCGGATGCTACCCTCAAGAAGCGCCTCTACACCAAGTCGTCTTCCAATCTCGCGCGCATCGATGCTTGTTCCACGAAATGCGAAGCAGGATGTTCGAGCCGCGACATGGAGGGCGTCGACTTTGGCAAGCGCATTCAAAATCTCCTCTGCTATACCGTCCCCGAAATATTCTTGATCGCGTTCGGCGCTGAGATCCGTAAACGGCAGTACGCCAAGCGAGCGAATCCTTTTCTTTGTCTGCTCCTCGGATTCGTTCCCATGTGGAATATTTTGTGGAGATCTGATCTCACTCTCTTCGACTGTAGCGACGTACAGACCAATCTGACCAACACCCTTCAATGACCGATCTCCCAGAGATTCAAAATAGAACTCCCGACGACCGCGTAACTGACGCCAAACATCCTGGCTAACGACTACTTGCCCGGGTTCGGCTGCCTGCTGTATGCGTGCCGCGGCATTCACTGTGTCACCATATAGGTCGCCGTCGGAGCTCACCGCTACGTCACCGACGTGAACGCCGACCGTCAAATTATGCGAATGACCGGTTGCTGCCGATTGTTCCAAATACGCTCTACTCAAGCCCGCTCCGGCTTGCACCGCGAGGGCGGTGCTTGGAAATTCCGCCAGGACCGCATCGCCAATGAATTTGACGATTCGGCCGTCGTAGCGCCGAACGGTCTCTTGGGAGAGCGCTTGAAGGATTTGAACCAGCTGAAGCGCGCCGCGTTCGTCTTCCGCAGCGCGCGCGCTGTACCCCGCCACGTCCGCAAACCAGATGGCAGCGAGGCGATGGGTTAAGAGTGTTCCTTGCATTCCGAGTCGGCGAGACAAAGTATGCATCGCGGCGCCAGTAACGTCGAGCCGCACTCGTCAGCAAGCATGTCTCTGTGAATTTTTTTGGACGAATTCGCTTCTGCTCAGTGGGTCGACTATTTCCTCGTTTGTCTCGCCCCGCTTTAGTTCCCAAACTATCCTTCTGCGGTAAGAAAAAGAGTGGCATCGGTTGTTAGGCTCTCAGATACAAAATGCTTGATCTTATTGCAGCGCAACCAAGCGATGTACCGACTCGCGAAACGCTAAAGTTTCTTGAATCGCATATTCCGGTCGGGGCGACGATTCTTGAAGTCGGGTGTGGCGAAGGTCGGGTCGCCTGCGAGCTTTTGAAGCGCGGTTATCACGTCAGCGGATTGGACTCGGACCTGGAGATCATCGCAAGAGCTCGAGCGCACGGGGTTACCGCCGTTGTAGCATCGTGGCCCAAGTTCGTCAGCAGCGTTTCTTTCGACGCCATCGCCTTCACACGTTCATTGCACCACATCAACCCTCTAGGTGAAGCGATCGCTCGCGCCCGGCAGCTACTAAATCCAGGTGGACTTCTTCTGATTGAAGATTTCGCCTTGGACGAAGTCGACGAGGCGACGGTCCGCTGGTTCGTCAAAGTTCTCCGTTCCGAGCAAGGCAAGACATCGATTAACCCGATCGCGGATCAGCTGGCAACGAAACTTCTCTCTGCCAGCGACGTTATGCAGACGTGGCGCCGCAACCGCGCGCACGACGTGCACTCTTTCACGGCGATAAATGAAGCCATCGCCGCGCAGTTTATCATCCGCGAAACGCAGTCGGTTCCGTATTTTTATCGGTATTTGGTTCCCGTGCTTGCGGCCACTTCCCAAGCGGCTTCGTTTATAGACGAAGTTTTTCAGCAGGAAAGCGTTCTGGGACAACGCGGAGAAATCGTTCTTCTCGGTCGACGACTGGTGGCCTCTCTTTGAAGTGTAAAATGCGGAACTGCACTACGATGTCTCGTCACGAGTGCGTTTGCTCGATAGCTTAGTGGTATGGAGCCTTGGTTCTGGTACGCTGTTCTCTATGGCGCGCATCAAATTTTCACCGTCTTGCAGCCGATCATATCGGTGACGGCCTCGGCGGGTTTGTCGTCGAAACCAGCGCGGCATTGTCGATCCTCCTTTATCTCGCACTTCTTTGGTTCACCGGGCGATGGGATCAAAAATTTGCCACCTCTGGGTTTAATTTTTCGTTGCTCACCGGAATCTGTGTTGGCGCCGGAACAATCGCCTTCTTTCTGTTGTTCCAGCGCGGCGGCCCGCTTTCGGCCGTACCTGCGATTTTAGCTGGCGGCGCTGCCATCATGGCAATCGCCGGCATCTTGTTCTTTCATGAAGCGCTGTCTTGATCCACATCATCCACATCATCATTAGTGGCCACGTCCTTCCTCATCATAAATCCTAGTGCACAAACTCGTGTCGTTGCAGACAGAGCAAGGCTCTCCGGAAATGGCGGCGCGGGCTTCTTTGATAATGAACGGGATCAGCGCAAGCGCGGCAACGCTGTCCAGCCACCACCAGCCGAGCAATCGGGTCGCTGCCAAACCGATTATCAAAACGATCGACAGATAGCCGCAGGTGATTGATTCGACCGCGTCGGCTCTTAGCGCGCGGGAATTCAGTCGAGCTGCAACTTTCAGTTTGTAACCGGCTAGAATCGGCATCCCTACCTTTGCTATTGCGCCAATGAGAATGCCCCAGACACTTTCGTGCGTGTCAGTGATGCGCTTAGTCAGAAATAAGCCGTAACCGGAATTAAGAACGACATAAACAACCAGCGCGTAGAGCGAATATCCAACCAAACGCGCTGCACGACGCTCAACAACATCGACATGTTCTGATGTTGCGGTGCTGTCCGCTTCAACCCGCAGGCGCCACAACAACACTGCTGCGCTGAAAAGTTCGATGACGCTGTCAATTCCGAACGCCTCTAGCAACAAACTCTTCGACGCCCAACCAAGCAGGAGCGACGCTGCTCCTTCGATAGTCATCCAGCCGATCGTGATGTACGTCAGCAATAGCGCGAACCGCACATCATCGGAACGCTGCCGAATGTTCGACGCATCTGTTTCTAGACGTTCTTCGCTTCTTGCAAACATGGTCGATTCGCCAGTATCACCGGTATCATTTGGACAAGCGCTGCCGCAGCCAGCCTGACGGAATCAGTGATTGCGGAACTAGAGGCGCTTCTTCTTCGGTCTGATCAGATAGTTCGCGTTTGCGCCACATAACGTAAATTACTGGATAGATCAGCAGCTCGAGGATTCCCGAAGTAACGATTCCGCCGATCATGGGCGCGGCGATACGTTTCATTACGTCAGCGCCAGCTTGCAGGGTGGGGGACCACATGATCGGCAAGAGCCCGAACAGAATCGCGCACACGGTCATGATCTTTGGCCGAACGCGACCGACTGCGCCTTCGATCACTGCGTGATGGAGGTCGCGCATGTTACGCAACCGGTCTTCGTCGCGGAATTTATGCCACGCATGATCGAGGTAGAGCAGCATGACGACGCCGGTCTCGGCGTCGAGACCGGCAAGCGCGATGAGGCCCACCCATACGGCGACGCTCATGTTGTAGCCGAGCAACCAAAGGAGCCAGAACGCGCCGACTAACGAAAAAGGAACGGCGAGGAGCACAATCCCGGTTCTCACTACAGAACGCGTGTTGATGTAAATGAGAACAAAGATGATCAGGAGTGTGAACGGAATAACCAATTTTAGCCGCTCCTTGGCGGCTTGCAGATATTGGAATTGTCCCGCCCATTCGATGTAGTAACCCGGCGGGTATTGAATACGCTGGCCGAGCAGCTGCGATGCTTTGTGCACATAGCCAGCGATGTCGCTCGTCGTAATATCGACAAAGACAAATCCGACGAGCTTGCCATTCTCGCTTCGGACTGAGGGCGGACCCGTTTTGTACTGGATGTCGGCTAGCATCGAGATTGGAACCTGCGCCCCAGTTGGCGTGGGAACGAGCACCCGTTTGAGCGCGTCGAGGTCTTCACGAAAGTCGCGCGCGTAGCGTGCGTTTACGGAATAACGCTCGCGACCTTCGACTGTTGTCGTGATGTTTTTTCCGCCGATGGCCGATTCAATGATGTCGTTGACGTCGCCGACTTTTAAGCCGTAACGCGCGGCGGCTTCACGATTAATGGTGAAATCGAGAAAATATCCGCCAACCGTGCGCTCGGCGAACGCGCTGCGCGTGTTTTGGAGACCGACAAGTTCTTTTTCGATCTGCTCCGCAAGGTTTTGAATGCCACCGAGGTCAGGCCCGAAGACTTTCACCCCAAGAACGCTGCGAAAACCGGTTGTGAGCATCTCGGTGCGCGTTTGGATCGGCATCCAAAAGATGTTCGCCATGCCAGGCGTTTTGATGTTCGCGTTGACTTCGGCGAGAAGTTTGTCCCATGTCATTCCTTTGCGCCATTCGTTAGGCGGTTTGAGTGTGATCACCGTTTCGAACATCGACAACGGCGCGGGATCGGTAGGGGTTTCGGCTTGGCCGGCCTTGCCGAATACCGTCATTGCCTCAGGGATTTTTTTCAGTTGTCGATCTTGTATCTGAAGAATTTTGGTCGCCTCGGTGATCGACATCCCGGGAATCGCGGTCGGCATATAGAGCAGCGTGCCCTCATTAAGCGGCGGCATGAATTCGCTGCCGAGTCTTGAGAATGGAAAAATCGTGAGCGCGAGAATAACGAGCGCGCAGCCGAGCGTGAACCAGCGGTAACGCAGCACGAAATTTACGAACGGCTGGTAGGTCCGAATCAGAAACCGGTTCACCGGGTTCTTTTCTTCCGGCGTGATCTTGCCGCGAATCAAAAGCAGCATGAGCACCGGCACGAGCGTCACGCCTAGGAACGACGCGAAAAACATCGAGAATGTTTTCGTGAACGCGAGTGGTCGAAACAGCCGGCCCTCCTGCGCAGTAAGCGAGAATACCGGAATAAAGCTGACCGTGATGACAAGCAGAGCGAAAAAGAGCGGGCGCCCGACGCTTTTCGCTGCGCCGACAATCACACCAAAACGCTCGCGATTGCCCGGCTCGCGTCCGTGGTCTTCGCGAAAATGTTCGAGAGCCTTGTGTGCGTTCTCGATCATGATAATGGCCGAGTCGACCATTGCGCCGATTGCGATAGCAATCCCGCCTAGTGACATGATGTTGGAGGTGACGTGCATCCACCACATCGGGATGAATGACAGAATAATCGCGATCGGCAGGGTAATGATCACGACTAGCGATGAACGCACGTGCCAGAGAAAAACCACGCAGACAAGCGCGACGATGATGCTCTCTTCAATCAGCTTTTCTCTGAGCGTGCCTATCGCGTTTTTGATCAGATGACTGCGGTCATAAGTCGGAACGATTCGCACTCCTTCCGGTAGCGACGGTTTGATTTCCTCGATCTTCTTTTTGACGCCGTCGATGACGTTGAGTGCGTTCTCGCCATAGCGCATGACGACAATCCCGCCGACCGTTTCGCCTTTGCCGTCAAGCTCGGCAACGCCGCGCCGGATATCAGCGCCAAGATGAACGTTGCCGACATTTTTCAGATAAACCGGCGTGCCGTTTTCGACTTTGAGGACAATGTTCTCGATGTCCTCGATCTTTTTGATGTAGCCGCGGCCACGGATGTAGTACTCGGTCGTGGCGACTTCGAAAACTTTGCCGCCGACATCCGCGTTACTCATCTTAATCGCGTTGACGACTTCGCTGAGCGGGATGTTGTAGGCAACGAGAGCGTTTGGATCGAGATCGACCTGGGATTGCTTCACGAAGCCGCCAACCGGCGCGACTTCGGCGACACCTTTCACTGAGGAGAGCCCATAACGCAGATTCCAATCCTGAATGGAACGCAGCTGCGCGAGATCATGCTTCCCGCTGTCGTCAACCAGCGCGTATTCATAGATCCAACCGACACCGGTCGCGTCGGAGCC
>WNFY01003599.1_pt1 | contig 14471 bp, 14 predicted proteins | sample 5400091 | NCBI WGS metagenome assembly WNFY01 (sample SAMN13153364, study PRJNA577476) | soil metagenome | isolation source: 60 cm soil or saprolite under grassland replicate 1 | place: USA:California | collected 2016-06-15 | reverse complement strand
TCGACCAGCGCGGCGACCGGCAGATGCGCGCCGTTGCGGCGCGCCTCGCTGAGACAAATGGCGAGATCCTTGCGCATCCAATTCACCGCGAAGCCGAAATCGAATTTTCCCGCCGCCATGGTCTTGTAGCGGTTCTCCATCTGCCAGGATTGCGCCGCGCCCTTGGAGATGGTGTCGATCAGCGCCTCGACGTCGAGGCCGGCGCGCTTGGCGAAATGGATGGCTTCGGACAGGCCCTGCACCAGCCCGGCGATGCAGATCTGGTTCACCATCTTGGCGAGTTGACCGGAACCCGGGGTGCCCAGCAGCTTGCAGGCGCGCGCATAGGCCGCGATCACCGGCTCGGCCCGCGCGAACGGCTCCTTCTCTCCGCCGCACATCACGGTGAGCACGCCGTTCACCGCGCCGGCCTCGCCGCCCGAGACCGGCGCGTCGATGAAGGCAAAGCCGCGCTTCTTCGCCTCGGCATGGAGCTCACGGGCAATCTCGGCCGAGGCCGTGGTGTGATCGACGAACACCGCGCCGCGCTTCACGCCCTCGAAGGCGCCGTTCGCGCCCAGCGTCACCTCGCGCACATCATGGTCGTTGCCCACGCACATCATGACGACGTCCTGGCCTTCGGCCGCCGCGCGGGGCGTCGGCGCATGCCGGCCGCCGTGCTGCTTGACCCAGGCTTCGGCCTTGGCGGCGGTCCGGTTGTAAACCGTCACCTCGTGCCCGCCTTTTTTCCTGAGGTGCCCGGCCATGGGGTAGCCCATCACGCCGAGACCAAGAAAGCTTACCTTCGCCATCATCTCCTCCTTGCGAGCCGCGCGTGAGATCGCGTCGCTGCCGTGCTTGGGGTGCCACTCGCTAGCATGGTCCGGCCCGCTCCGGGAGACCCGGCCGCCACGAAGCCCGGATGCGGTTCGTTGCGACATTGACCGGCCGGGCGGCGGTCCTATGTTGGCCCCTCGCGCTCGGTGCGGGGCCGGCGGGAGAGGAGAAGCCGATGCCGGCAACCAAGGAGGCGGTTCTGGAGCGGCTTGCCGCCGTGAAGTCGCCCGACGGTACGCCGCTTCCTGCGACCGGGACGCTGTCGGACATCGTGGTCAGCGACGGAAAAGTATTCTTCTCGATCAGCGTCGACGCCGCGGTCGTCCAGCGCTGGGAGGGTGTGCGCAAGGCGGCGGAGGATGCGGTGCGCGCCGTGCCGGGCGTGACCTCGGCGATGGTGGCGCTCACCGCCGAACGCGCCGCCGGCACCGGGCCGACCGCGGCCGCCGCCGCTCCCCCGGGCCGCGGGCGCGCGGGCGCGCAGCCCCGCTCCGCACAGGCGCCGGAAGGCGTCAATGCCATCATCGCGGTCGCGTCCGGCAAGGGCGGCGTCGGCAAGTCGACGACTGCGGTCAATTTGGCGCTGGGCTTGAGCGGCATCGGACTGAAAGTCGGCATGCTGGACGCCGACATCTATGGCCCCTCCGTCCCCAAGCTGTTGGCCATCCGGGGGCGTCCGCAGGTGATCGAGGGCACAAGACTCAGGCCGATGACCGGCTATGGGCTGCAAGTGATGTCGATCGGATTTCTGGTCGAGGAAGAAACGCCGATGATCTGGCGCGGCCCGATGGTGATGTCGGCGCTCACCCAGATGCTGCGCGAGGTCGAGTGGGGCACGCTCGACGTGATGGTGGTCGATATGCCTCCGGGCACCGGCGATGCGCAGCTCACCATGGCCCAGCAGGTGCCGTTGGCGGGCGCCATCATCGTCTCCACCCCGCAGGACCTGGCGCTCATCGACGCGCGCCGGGGCATCGCCATGTTCCGGCGGGTCAACGTGCCGGTGCTCGGCATCGTGGAGAACATGAGCTATTTCCTGTGCCCGCACTGCGGCGGGCGCTCCGACGTGTTCGGCCACGGGGGAGCGCGGCGGGAGGCGGAGCGGCTCGGGGTGCCGTTTCTGGGCGAGGTGCCGCTCGATGTGGAGATCCGAGAGACCTCCGACGCCGGTCGGCCACTGGTGGTGAGCGAGCCCAACGGGCCGCAAGCCGCGGTCTACCGGGACATCGCGAAAAACGTCTGGACCGAGCTCGGCAAGACGCGCGGCTCGGATCGGACCGCCCCACGCATCGTCATCGAGGCATAGGAGCTAGCTAGCCTCCCGTGACGCTCATGTGCCGGGCGAGCGCCGGGCGACGGTGCCGGCGATCGATGACGAAATCGTGCCCCTTGGGCTTGCGCGAAATGGCTTCGCCGATCGCCGCATGCAGCGCCTCGTCGCTCTCCGAAGCCCGCAGCGGCGTGCGCAGATCCGCGGCATCTTCCTGGCCGAGGCACATGAACAGGGTGCCGGTGCAGGTGACCCGGACGCGGTTGCAGGACTCGCAGAAATTATGGGTGAGCGGCGTGATGAAGCCGAGCCTGCCGCCGGTCTCCTTCACGCGCACGTAGCGGGCCGGACCGCCGGTGCGGTAGTCGATTTCCTCGAGCGTGTAGCGCTCCGCGAGCCTCGCCCGCACCATCGAGAGCGGCAGATATTGCTCGAGCCGCCCCTGGCCGATATCGCCGAGCGGCATCACCTCGATCAGGGTGAGATCCATGCCGCGGCCGTGCGCCCACGCGAGGAGGTCGCCGAGCTCGTCCTCGTTGACGCCTTTGAGCGCCACGGCGTTGATCTTGACGGCCATTCCGGCAGCACGGGCGGCGGCGATGCCGTCGAGCACCTGCTGGAGCTCGCCCCAGCGGGTGATCGCCCGGAATCTTTCCGGATCGAGCGTGTCGAGCGACACATTGATGCGCTTGACGCCGTGACCGGCGAGCTCGCCGGCAAATTTCGGCAATTGCGAGCCGTTGGTGGTCAAGGTGAGCTCGCCGAGCGCGCCGGAGGCGAGATGGCGCGAGAGCGAGGCGAACAGCGTCATGATCCCGCGCCGCACCAAAGGCTCGCCGCCAGTGAGCCGGATCTTCCTTACGCCCTTGGCGATGAAGGCGCCGCACAGCCGGTCGAGCTCTTCGAGCGTGAGCAGATCGCGCTTGGGCAGGAACGTCATGTTCTCGGCCATGCAATAGACGCAGCGGAAGTCACACCGGTCCGTGACCGAGACGCGCAAATAGGTGATGCTGCGTCCGAACGGATCGATCAACGGCGCTTGCACCGGCGCGAAACTGCCAAGATCCATTCCCGTCTCCTCGGCCCGCGGGCAGCCGGCCGGCGGCCGCCGCCCCTTGAGCCTTTCAGGATCCGCATTGAATATGCCACGCGACCCCTTGGAAAGCGACCGGGCGTCGCAACCGCCGAGGCCCCTGCATGACCTGGCCGACCGAAATCAGGCTCCCGAAGGACCGCACGGCTCTCGCGGTCAGCTTCGACACCGGCGAGCGCTTCCTCCTGCCGGCCGAATACCTCCGCGTGAAGAGCCCGAGCGCCGAGGTCCAGGGCCATTCGCCGCACGAGCGCAAGACCGTTCCGGGCAAGAGATATGTGGAGATTCTCGAGGTGCAACCGGTCGGCAATTATGCCGTACGGCTCACCTTCGACGATATGCATTCGACCGGGATCTACAGCTGGGATTACCTGCACGAGCTCGGCCGCAATCAGCAGCGCTATTGGCAGGAATATCTCGACGAGCTCGCCGCTCAGCGAATGTCGCGCGACCCTCCGGCGCGGCAAGGCTGAGGATCGGGATCACACCCGCGCCGGAACCCGGGGACTCCGCCCAGGCGAGCCCGATAGGGCGGGGGCCGTCGGTTGCGCGCTACGCGGCGGCACTCGGCAAACCACGTCGAATGCCGGCGAGCAGGATCCGAACCAGCTGATATCCGCCGAACAACAGGAACGTCCAGAACAGGTCGCCGCTCAAAGTATTCTGGAAGAACGGCAGCGCGGCGACATAGCATGTGGCGAGGCCGGCGAAATCGTGCGGGTAGATCGTGCCGAACGCCCAGACGGCGAAATTCGTCGAGATAAAGAAAACAACCGACGACAAGGCGGCAACCGCAAGCAGCGCAACGGGAGACGGTACCCGGCGCAAAGAAAGAATCATGAGTGCGGGCAGCGCGGTTGCCGCATAAACGACGCTCATCACCCGCCACTCATCGAATCCCAGAATGGAATCGCTCAGCGTCAGGGCAAGCAGCGGCACCGCCAGCGACAGCATGCGGGTGCGGAACACCGCAGCCGCAAACAGCGCGCTCGCCGCGAACGGCGTGAAATTGGGCGCATGCGGCATCAGGCGCGCAACGACATCGAGACCGATCAGGCCCGTCCCGAGCAGGACATCAGGCACGATGGTGGAAGCGCGCCACATCTGCATCCGCGAGATCGATCGCATTTTTTGCCTCCTGCGGGCCCGAAGCGCCGTGGCCAGAGCTCGAGACTCGGGAGCCGCGATGCTCCTGCCAGCATATATCCTATTCGCCCAACATTGCCAGTTTCATTAGCGAACGGCGCGCAAAGGCGGGTCCGATACTATCCCGTAGGATAAAAGTCTGGCGTGAGCTCAGGTAGGATCCCCAACACAGTGCTTTTCAGCTGTTCTTGCGTGAACGGCTTTCGAATCGTCGCGGTGGCTTTTCTGTAGATCTTGTCATCACCGATGAACTTCATCGGGTCATGGGCACTACAAATGATGACCTTGATGCTTTTGTCTTCCGGCACGGCTTCCAGAACATGCCCGCCTTGGGGTCCCTCCGGCAGCTTCAGATCCAGCGTCATGAGATCGATCTTTGTCGCATTTTTCTGTCCAAGATGCTCAAGCGCCTGCTGTCCATTGCTCGCTACCAGCACGGGCGCGAAGCCCAGCGCTTCCAAACACTCTTGGATTTCGCCAGCGACCCACACTTCATCTTCAACCACTAGCGCGGTTGGCATGCTGCACCTCCACCTTTTTCTACGGCCAGTCTTCCGGCTGCGTTGCAGCCGCGAAGACTGGTGGGCGCTGTAGGGATTGAACCTACGACCTCTCCCGTGTGAAGGGAACGCTCTCCCGCTGAGCTAAGCGCCCTGCGCGCCCCCTTGGCGGGCGCGCGACCAGGTTTCTTCCGACAGTACGACGGGAAGCAGGCAGGATTTAAGAGAGCGCGCGAAGGAGTGTCAACCGGTCGCGGACGAGCCCGTGCCGCCTCACTTCGCTGCCGCCTCCCGAGCGCGTCCGCCGCCCAGCCGCCTACGATCCCGTCGCTTCGTCGAGGAACGCCTGAACCGCCTCGAAAAGCTTGAGCCGGTTCCGCTCCATGACGATCGTGTGGGTTCCTTCTGCGAGCAGCACGTAGCGCTTGCCGGGCGAGTTCACGAGCAGGGGGAACAGCGTCTGCGCCATATAGGGCGGCGTGTCGCGGTCCCATTCCGCTTGGACCAGAAGCGTCGGAACCGCGATTTTCGCCGGATCGTAATACGCCTTTCCGGCCGACCAGTACTCGGCGCCGTCCTGGACGCCGCCGTTCGGCGCGCGGACTAGGGGTGGATTCATCTTGGCACCCACGGGATCGGTCGCCCAAGTCGCGTCGGCCCAGGCATCGAACCATCCCGCCGGGATCAGCGTCGCCTTCTTTTCCTCCGGGACGCCGGTGAGCCACCGCTCACGCACATTTGGTAAGGGACGAGCTTTCGGCAGACCGACCGATTCCCTCATCAGTTTCCCGTTTCCTTGGAGCAAGAGGGCAGCCGGATCTGGCGAGCCGCCGACGATAACAAACGCTGGATACAGGTAGCGATCCGGCGATCCTGGGGGCCACCTAGCGGGCGCTCGTGCTCGGAGCCGTTGCGGCGGGCTTTGCGGCCGGCTTCTTCTTGGCGCCTGCCGCCGGCCCGAGCTGGGCGAAGACCGGGTTCGGCGTGAACTTGACGGACGCCGCCTCTTGGCCCGGCTGGATCTGCACCGGAACGGTCTGCGCGACATAACCCTCGCGCGTGAAGGTCACCGAGAATGCGCCGGTGGCCGGAACCTCGAGCGCGCACGGCGTTTGGCAGGTCGGCCCCAGCGACGTTTTCGCCTCCACCCCTTGGGGCTCGGAATCGAGCTCGATGGTGGCGATGGCGGGCATCGCCGGCGTGCTGTCGAACAATCCGAATCCCGCGCCCCTCGGCCAGCCGCTGCATGCACCGAGCAGCAGCGCCAATCCCGCAAACACGAGTGCTTGCGCTTTGCTCATTTGTCCTCCTGGAAGCGGGCCCGAGCGGCGTGGGCGATCCCAAGCGCGGAACCAGCAACGAGAGAGGGTTCCGTGCGTTTCATGCAGCCCTCGCCACGGTACGAGTCAAATGTGTCGGACGGACGGCCGCAACAGCTCGCTTACGGCGGTCGGCAGATCGTCGAAACGGCTGATGATCCGGTCCGGCGCGAGCAGCGAAACCGGCGTCTCGGTATAGCCGAAATCGACGGCGACCACCGGAACTGCCGCCTCGCGCGCCATGTGGATGTCGGTATCGGAGTCGCCGACCATCAGCGCGCATTTCATTCTGCCGCCGGCCCGCGCCACGGTCCGCCGCAGCACTTCCGGATCGGGCTTTTGCATCCCGAAGGTGTCCTGACCGCAGATGGCCGCGAAACGTCCGGCGAGCCCGAGCGCGTCGAGCAAGCGGACGGCGAGAAACTCCAGCTTGTTCGTGCACACCGCAAGCCGGCATCCGGCCGCGGCGAGCGCATCTAGCGCCGGCTCCAGTCCCGGAAACGGTCGCGAGCAATCGGCGATGTGTGCGGCATAATGCTCGATATAGCCGGCGTACAAACGCTCCAATTCGCGATCGGAAATTTTGATGCTCTCCTGCGCTAGCGCACGCTCGATCAACCGTCTTGCCCCGCCCCCGATCATGTTGCGCAGCCCGCCGCCGGGCGAAGGCAAGCCTTCGCGCGCGAACAAAGCATTGAGCGTCGCGATCAGATCCGGCGCGGTATCGACGAGCGTTCCGTCGAGATCGAAGACGATGGTGGGCGCGGCCATGGGTTGGGATCGCAGGAAATCGGGGCGATCACGAGGCACGAAACGGCCGGGAATTCAAGGCCGCTTCTGTTATGCCTGACCGTCGAGCCGCGGCGCGCGGTGTTTTGGACTAGGCGCGGCCTGCGAACCGGGCTAGGAAAGCGCGCTCCACGATCAGCCAGGATACGCGTTCGCGCCCGCATGAGCTCGGAAGACTACAAGCGCCAGGCCGCCGCCGCGGCGCTGGAATTCATCGAGCCCGGCATGCGGGTCGGGTTGGGCACCGGCTCGACAGCCAAATATTTCGTCGAGCTGCTGGCGGATCGCGTGCGGGCGGGGCTCGACGTTGTCGGGGTGGCGACTTCCGAGGCCACGCGCACCGACGCAGAGCGGCTCGGGGTGCCGCTGGCGACGCTCGACGAGACGCCCGAACTCGACATCACGATCGACGGCGCCGACGAGATCGCACCGGACCTGGCGCTGATCAAGGGGGGAGGCGGCGCCCTGCTGCATGAAAAGATCGTCGCGGCGGCCTCGGCGCGAATGATCGTGATCGCGGATGAGTCGAAATGGGTGGCTCTGCTGGGTCGATTTCCGCTGCCGGTCGAAGTGGTGTCGTTCGGGCTTTCTGCGACCCGGCGCGCCATCGAGAACGCCGCGGCGGGCGCCGGGGCGCCCGGGCCCCTCACGTTGCGGCGGACCCGGGACGGCCATGCTTTCGTCACGGAGGGCGGTCACCTCATTCTCGATGCGGCGCTGACGCGTATCATCGAGCCGCAATTGCTGGCCGACCGCCTTGCGCAGATTCCGGGCGTCGTCGAGCACGGTTTGTTCATCGGGCTGGCCAAGACCGCGATCATCGCCGGTCCGGACGGCGTACGGGTGGTCGAGCGGCCGTAAGCTCGATACGCAGGAGGGGAGGGAGCTCACATGGCGCATAAGCTTGCCCGCGGCGCGCGTGCCGCGGCCGTCGTTTTCACGATTGCGATGTTCGGCGGGCCTGCGTCGGCACAAGAGCCTGCGCCGCCGTCGCTTGCGCTTGCCAAGGAGCTCATGGTGCTCAAGGGATCGACGCAGCTCTGGGACCCGGTCATTCCCGGCGTCATCGAGCAGGCCAAAGCCGTATTCCTCCAGGCCAATCCCGCGCTGGGCAAGGAGCTGAACGACGTTGCGGCGCTGCTGCGGACCGAATATGCCCCGCGCGCATCGCAGCTGGTCGACCAGGTTGCGCGGCTGTACGCCCAGACGTTCACCGAACAGGAGCTCAAGGACACGCTCGCCTTCTACAAATCGCCGCTGGGCAAAAAAATCGTCAGCGAGGAGCCGAAGATTCTCAACGACGGTTTCAATCGGATCCAGCAATGGACCAACAAGTTTTCCGAAGAAGTGATCGGCAGGATGCGCGCGGAGATGAAGAAAAAGGGCTACGATCTCTAGCCCTGCGGCGGACCGACGCAGCACGGAGATTGCATGAGCGACGACGTCGATCTGTTCGTGATCGGAGCCGGCTCCGGGGGCGTGCGCGCGGCTCGCGTAGCCGCCGAGCATGGCGCCAGAGTGATGATCGCCGAGGAATATCGCGTCGGCGGCACCTGCGTCATTCGTGGTTGCGTGCCGAAGAAGCTCCTCGTCTACGCCTCGCGATTCTCTCACGAATTCGCCGACGCCGCCGGTTACGGTTGGACCGTGTCGCCGCCGAGCTTCGACTGGCCGAGCTTGATCGCCAACAAGGATCGCGAGATTGCCCGGCTCGAGGCGGCCTACATCGCCGGCCTGCAAAATGCCGGCGTGACGATCGTCAAGAGCCGCGCCGTGATGGAGGGTGCGCACGAGCTGCGCCTGGTTGCCACGGGCGCCGCGGTTCGCGCCGATCACGTGCTGGTTGCGACCGGAGCCCGGCCGAGCAACGGCATGATCCCGGGAATCGAGCACGTCATTTCCTCGAACGAGGCGTTCCATCTGCCGGAATTCCCGGCCCGCATTCTCATCCAGGGCGGCGGCTACATTGCGGTGGAGTTCGCCTGCATCTTCGCCGGGCTCGGCGCGCAGGTGACGCTCGTCTATCGCGGCGAGAACATCCTGCGCGGCTTCGACGACGATGTACGCTCGCATCTGCGCGCCGAGATGGAGAAGGGCGGCATCCGCATCGTGACGGGCCGCATCGTCGCCGCGGTGGAAAAGACGGCGACCGGCATGCGCTCGAAGCTCAGCGACGGGCAAGCGATCGAGACCGATCGGGTCATGTTCGCGATCGGACGGCGGCCCAATGTGGCGGGCTTCGGCCTGGAAACTGCGGGCGTGGCGCTGTCGGAGAACGGCGGCATCGCGGTCGATCCCTATTCCCGGAGCTCGGCCTCGAACGTCTACGCGGTCGGCGACGTCACCAACCGCGTGAACCTGACCCCCGTCGCCATCCGCGAGGGGCAGGCGTTTGCCGACACCGTGTTCGGCAATCGGCCGACGGCGGTAGACCATGCCCATGTGCCCACTGCGGTGTTTTCCGAGCCGGAAGTCGGCGCGATCGGCATGACCGAAGCCATGGCGCGGGCGCGGCTGGCGGCCGTCGACGTCTACCGCGCGAGCTTCCGGCCCCTGAAGGCGACGCTGTCCGGGCGCGACACCCGCATGCTGATGAAGCTCGTGGTCGACGGCTCGACCGACTGCGTGGTCGGCTGCCACGTCGTGGGTCCGGACGCGGCCGAGATCATTCAGCTGGTCGGGGTCGCGGTGACCATGAAGGCGCGCAAGTCCGATTTCGACGCCGCCATGGCGGTGCACCCGACCGCGGCCGAGGAGCTCGTCACGCTGCGCACGCCCGTGGCGCGCTATAGCCGGGAGGCGGCCGAGTAGGTGGGCGTGGCGCGAGCCGCCTGCGAGCATCGTTAGACGCGCGCCGTGTCGGGCGGTATAACCCCGGCCGCGCGTGGGCGAATGCCTGCGGATGCTCGTGCGTGGAATGGCGGAGGAAAACATGGCGCAGCGCTGGGCGCCCGACGGCTGGCGGAAACGGCCGGCCAAGCAGCTTCCGGAGTACCCCGACCTCGCGGCGCTGGCCCAGGTCGAACGCCAGCTCGCGAGCTTTCCGCCGCTGGTGTTCGCCGGCGAGGCGCGCAGCCTCAAGCAGGCACTGGGCCGGGTCGCGACCGGAAACGCTTTCCTGCTGCAGGGCGGCGATTGCGCCGAGAGCTTCGCCGAGCACGGCGCCGACAACATTCGCGATTTTTTCCGGGTGTTTCTGCAGATGGCGGTGGTGCTCACCTATGCGGCGGCTTCGCCGGTGGTGAAGGTCGGCCGCATAGCCGGCCAATTTGCAAAGCCGCGCTCCGCGCCGACGGAAAAGCGGGACGGCGAGGAACTGCCGAGCTATCGCGGCGACATCATCAACGACATCGAGTTCACGGCGGCCGCCCGCACGCCCGATCCGCATCGGCAGATCGAGGCCTACCGCCAGTCCGCCGCAACCCTCAATCTGCTGCGCGCCTTCGCCCAGGGCGGTTACGCCAATCTGGGCAGCGTGCATCAATGGATGCTGGGCTCGATCAAGGACAGCCCGCAGTCGCGGCGCTATCTCGAGCTCGCCAACCGCATCTCCGAGGCGCTCGGCTTCATGCGGGCCTGCGGGCTCGATCTGGAGAGCCATCCGGAGCTCAAGACCACGGATTTCTACACCAGCCACGAAGCGCTGCTGCTTCCCTACGAGCAGGCGCTCACCCGGGTCGATTCGACTTCGGGCGACTGGTATTGCACTTCGGGCCATCTGCTCTGGATCGGCGACCGCACGCATCAGCCCGACGGCGCGCATGTCGAGTTCTGTCGCGGCATCAAGAATCCGCTCGGCATCAAATGCGGGCCCTCGCTCAAGCCCGACGAGCTCATCCGGCTGATCGACATTCTCAATCCCGAGAACGAGCCGGGACGGCTGACGCTGATCTGCCGGTTCGGCGCCGAGCGGATCGGCGAGCATCTTCCGGTGTTGCTGCGCGCGGTGAAGCGCGAAGGCAGGATCGTGGTGTGGTCGTGCGATCCCATGCACGGCAACACCGTCAGTTCCGCCTCGGGTTACAAGACCCGTCCATTCGATCTCATTCTCCAGGAAGTGAAGAGCTTCTTTGCGGTGCACGCGGCCGAGGGCACTTATGCGGGCGGCGTGCATCTCGAGATGACCGGCAACGACGTGACCGAATGCACCGGCGGCGCGCGGGCGATTACCGACGCCGAGCTCAACGATCGCTATCACACGTTCTGCGACCCGCGGCTCAACGCCGAGCAGTCGATCGACATCGCATTCCTGCTCGCCGAATTGCTGAAAGCGGAGCGCATGGCGCACCACAAGCCGCTCCCCGTCGCCGCGAGCCTGTGAGGGAAAACGGACGCGTTTTCCCTCCCGTCCGGCGAGGCAAAGCTTTGACCCGGCGGCACCAAATTACCTTTCGCCGTTCATGAAACTATGGGGCGGAACCAAGGGCTTAGGTCGATTCAATTCGCACAAAAACATCTTTAGGATGCAGCAAAATAAATCTTTACAACCTGGGCGCTGCTAGCTGCAGGCTGCGGCCCGCGCTACATCAGGCCCATGAACGCCCGCTCCTCCGACCGCCTCACGATTGCGCTGGCGCAGCTCGATCCTACCGTCGGCGATGTGGCCGGCTGCCTGAAGCAGGCCGGCCGGGCGCGCGCGGCGGCGGCGCGCGCGGGCGCCGACGTCGTGATGTTCTCCGAGCTCTTCATCGGCGGCTATCCGCCGGAAGACCTCGTGCTCAAGCCGGCGTTCCAGGCCGCGTGCCGTTCCGCCGTCGAGATTTTGGCGCGGGAGACCGCGGACCAGGGGCCGGCGCTGCTGATCGGGGCGCCGTGGGTCGAGGATGGCAAGCTCTACAACGCCTATCTGCTGCTCGGCGGCGGCGGCATCCAGGCCAAGCGCTTCAAGGTCGATCTGCCGAACTACGGCGTGTTCGACGAGAAGCGGGTGTTCGCGCCGGGGCCCATGCCGGGGCCGATCGTGCTCGAGGGCGTGCGGATCGGCATTCCCGTCTGCGAGGATATCTGGGGCGCCGACATCGTCGAGTGCATTGCGGAGACCGGCGGCGAGATCCTACTGGTCCCCAACGGCTCGCCCTATTGGCGCGACAAGACCGAGGCTCGCCTCAACCTCGCGGTTTCGCGCGTCACTGAAAGCGGTCTGCCGCTCGTCTATCTCAATCAGGTCGGCGGCCAGGACGAGCTGGTGTTCGACGGCGCCTCCTTCGTGCTCAACGCCGACCGCACGCTCGCGGCGCAGCTTCCGGCCTTTCGCGAGAGCCTGGCGATCACGCATTGGCGGCGCGGAGCGGACGGCTGGCGCTGTATCGAAGGCCCGGTCGAGGCGATCGAGGAGGCAGACGAGGCCGATTACGCCGCCTGCGTGCTCGGGCTGCGCGACTATGTCGACAAGAACCGGTTTCCCGGCGTCGTTCTCGGGCTTTCCGGCGGCATCGATTCCGCGCTGTGCGCGGCGATCGCGGTCGACGCGCTCGGACCGGAGCGGGTGCGCTGCGTCATGCTGCCGTATCGCTTCACCTCGCAGCAGTCGCTCGACGCCGCCGCGGCGCTCGCCGCTGGGCTCGGCGTCGCCTACGAGGTCGTTGCGATCGAGCCGGCGGTGGACGGGCTCGAGCGCGCGCTCGCGCCGCTGTTTGCTGGAAAGGCGCGCGACGAAGCGGAGGAAAATCTGCAGTCGCGCGCGCGCGGCGCGATCCTGATGGCCATCTCCAACAAATTCCGGCTGATGGTGGTGACCACTGGAAACAAATCGGAAATGTCGACCGGCTATGCGACGCTCTATGGCGACATGAACGGCGGCTTCAATCCGATCAAGGATCTCTACAAGACCGAGGTCTATCGGCTGGCGCGCTTGCGCAACTCCTGGAAGCCCCAGGGCGCGCTCGGGCCGGTCGGGCCCGTGATCCCGCAGGATGTGCTGACCCGGGCTCCCAGCGCGGAGTTGCGCGTGGACCAGCGCGACGACGACACGCTGCCGCCCTACGATTTGCTCGATCCGATTCTCGAGCGGCTGGTCGAACGCGAGGAGCCGGTCTCCGCGATCGTCGCCGCCGGCTTCGATCGCGACACGGTTCTCAAGGTGGAGCGGATGCTCCATCTCGCCGAGTACAAGCGTCGCCAGGCTGCACCCGGCGTGAAGGTCACGCTCAAGAATTTCGGCCGCGACCGCCGCTATCCGATCACCAACGCGTTCCGCGATCCGGGCACGCCGGTGGCGGTCGCCGAGGCAACGGAACGCGAACCGGAGGCGGCGACGAAACGCGCAGCACTCGATTTGTGAAGCGGCGTCCGATCGGCTGGCTCTCGCTTCCGCAGCGTTGCCGCCAGGCTGGGATGAGGTGAGCGCCCAGGCGCACGCGCTTTACCTCTCCTCTAGCGGAAGCCGCCTGCCGCTGGGCCGGCGGGTGGAGTGGCCTTCATCCACCCCGCTCGAGCATCTCTGCCGTCACTCCGCCGCGCTGGCCGGCGGAAGGGCAATCGTCTCGATCTTGGAAAGGTCGAGCTTGCGGGAGGCGCGGTCGATGTCGAACCCGACGACATCGCCCTTTGCGTCCAGATCGACGATGAGGCCTTCGACGATCTCCCGCGTCTCGACGCCTGGGGTGCCTTTCAGTTCGATGTAAAGGCTGTCCGTCTCCGGATAGTAGTGCAGTTTCATGGTTCGCCCTCGCGGAAGTTGCGGTCGAGTGAGGCGCAGACCCCTAAGGGTATTCTTCAACGGCCCCTCACCCCAACCCTCTCCCCGCAAGCGGGGAGAGGGAGAAGGGGAGGGATCAGCGTACCGGGTAGAACTGCGGGCCGACCGCGCGCACCTTGCGCTTGCCGTCGGCCTCGGCCGGGGCGGGATCGGGCTCGGCCGGCTTGGCTTCTGCCGGCGCCGCGTTCTGCGGCACACCGGTGCCTGGCTTCCCTTTGCGCGCGTCCTGCTTTCCCGGCTGTTTGGCGGGATCTGCCTTGGGCTGCGAGAGCGCCTTCGCCTTTTCGTCCGTCACGATCACGTCGCCGCGCTCGAGCGTGGGATCGTTGGGGCCCAGCGCTTCCGTCCAGCTCTGCCCAGGCCGTTTGCAGCTGCAGGCGGGATTGAACTCCTGCCGGTACCGGAACGCGTTGGCGAGCTGCTTGTACGGCGTGCCCGCGAGCGAGACGGCCTGGGACACGTCTTCGCCGGGATTGCGATAGGTGTACAAGCCGACTTCGGTCGCCGGGCACATCTGCTGGCAGGTTCGCTCGTCGTCCTGGAATTTGGACGGCACCGTCGCGAACGAGATCGGGTAGAAGAAGCCGTCGCAGGTGCGCACGCAGACCGTCCGGTAGGTCGAGGACTGCGAATTGTCCGGGCTGCCGTAGGTTCCGTACTCCGGCGGCGGCGCGGTGGGAGCGCCGAACAGCGTCTCGAAGAAGCCGCGCTGACGCGGCGGCGCGGCGGCGCGATATTGCGGCCCGCAGTCGTTGACCGCCAGGGATCCGAGGATCGCGCGGCGCTGCTCGCCGCGGTCGGCGCTGCCGCCCTGCAGCCGCTGCAGCTCGCCGATGGCGCG
>WNFY01004865.1_pt1 | contig 14474 bp, 13 predicted proteins | sample 5400091 | NCBI WGS metagenome assembly WNFY01 (sample SAMN13153364, study PRJNA577476) | soil metagenome | isolation source: 60 cm soil or saprolite under grassland replicate 1 | place: USA:California | collected 2016-06-15 | reverse complement strand
CTCCCCGGCCGCCTCGTCGCGACCCACGTGACCATCCCCTGGTCCAACGCGCCGACGCTGGGGCAGGAGCGCATCGGGTCCACGCTGTCGATCGCCGTCGACGCGCTGCACAGCGACAACGTGTACCTAGCATGGGCCGACCGGGTCGGGACGGGCGACATCTATACGGTGCATGTGCGGCGCTCGACCGACCGCGGCGCGACCTGGAGCGGCGACCTGCGCACCCTGACGAACGCCACCGACGCGAGCGTGGCCGTCTCCACCAACGGCACGGTCGGCCTCTTGTATCAGCAGGTGACCGGGCCCGCAGGCACCAGCCGGTGGGTCACCCGGTTGGAGCAGTCCCGCGACGGCTTCGCGACGCACCAGGACGTCGTCCTCGCCACCGTCCCGGCCACGACGCCGGCGTTCCAGTTCCTGCCGTACATCGGCGACTACAACTGCCTGCTCACCCGCGGGAACCAATTCCTTGGTATATTCTCCGCGAACAACACGCCCGATTCCGCCAACTTTCCGCAAGGCGTGGTGTATCAACGGCGTGTGGACTTCCCGACGCATCGGCTACTCGACGGCTCGGGTGCCCCGGTGGCGGTTTCGATCGATCCGTTCTTCTTCAGCGTCCCGGTCCTGCCATGACGACAGACGGTCGCAGTGAGGGTCCCATGCACATTCGGTCAGCGATGCTCCTCGCAGTCGCGCTTTCGTTTCCCGCAGCCGCGGTCGCCCAGATGAGCCGGGCGGCACTCGTGAAGCAGTCCGACATCATCTTCATCGGAACCGTCACGCAGGTCGGCGCCGTCGCGGTCCCCGAGGTCCCCGCATCGCCCCGGACGGTCGTGGTGCGGGTCGACCAGGTGCTCGAGAAGCCGGCCCCGGTCGCCCTGACGTCGGGCGATTCCGTTACGGTTGAAACGACGCGGGCGGGCTCGCTGAAGGCGGGAATCCAGGCGACGTTCTATACGACGGGCTGGATCTTCGGTCGGGGCGTGGCAGTGCGCGAGGTCGGACACGAGCCGGGGCAATCGCCGGTCGTGACGGCGGACGCGCGTGGCGCGGTGGCGAGGGCTCGGGCACTGGTGAACGACGCGGATCTGAAGGCGCACATCCAGAGGGCGGCGATGGTGGTCGCGGGCCGCGTGGAGCAGGTGCGTCCGGCCGAGCTCGCCGCGGCGCCGACGCGTCCCAAGCGGATCACCGAGCATGACCCCGACTGGCAGGAAGCGATCATTCAGGTCGAAGACGGCATCAAGGGCGCCCATGCTGGCGAGCAGGTGGTGGTGCGCTTCCCGGGCTCTTCCGACGTCGCCTGGGTCGCCACCCCCAAGTTCGCCGTCGGGCAGGAAGGCACGTTCCTGCTGCACAAGGACTCGACCACCGGCTCGCCCCTCACGATGGTCGCCGGCCGGTCGGTGCCGGCGTACACGGCGCTGCACAAGGTGGACGTGCTCTCCAAGCAGGACGCCACGCGGGTTCGGGCCTTGATCGGGAAGCCGTAGTTGGAGAGGGCCAAAGTAAAAGAGTTCCTGCAGCCCAAGGCGATGGTCACGCCCGGCATAGCGGGCGGCATCACGATGTTGATCGCCAACGCGCTCTGGGTCGCCTTCAGCCTTCCCCCGCGCTGGACGTCGCTGGTGTTGAGCTTTCTGCTGGGGCTCCTCGCTGTCGTTGCCACGAAGATTCCGTTGTGGCAGCGGGCGGTGTACTACCTTCTCAACTCCCTCATCATTTTTTCCGTCAGCATCGGCACGAATTACGTCGGCGTGGGGTTGACGCATCCTCCGACCCAGCAGAGCAACGCGGTCCAGCCGCGCGCACGCATGTTCTTCGGCGATTGGCTGCGGGGTAGCGTCCTCACCCCCTGACCTCCTCTCGTCTCCGTGTCCTCACCCCCTGTCCCCCTCTCCCTTCGGGAGAGGGGGGACGCGAGGTGGGTTTCCGGGATCCCCGGGCTTGCGCCCGGGGTCAGCAAATCGCTCCCCAGCCCGCACGCCAAGCGACACGCTCTTTAGCTCGCCAGATTGCGGGAGCCCGACTTCTCCCAGTTGACGAACAGGAACCCGCCCGGCGCGTCGAACTTTGGCTCGCCCGCGCCCGGCAGAATCTGCAGCTGCAGCTCCTCGATCTTGTTCTTGGAGCAATCCCAGCAGGCGAGCGCGAAATCGCCATCCCGCCGGGTGCGCGACAACAGCATGACGTGCACCATCGCGTTGTCGGTCACGAGCGCATCATTCTCGTGGTAGTACAGCCCCAGAATCACGCCGCCGAACCGCGGGTGATGCGGCACGTCCTTGGTCTGCACGCGGTCCAGCACGAGCTTCCAGCGCGCGCCGTCCTGGGTGGTGAACTCGGCGACGCCGTCCACCGAGTCGCGCGTGGCGCCCTTGTCCCACGCCGTGAACGTGAACGAGCCGGAGGTGCGCGCGACGTTGTTCGAGTAGGGGCCGTTCTTCACCTGCGACTCGAGCCCTTCGCGCTCGTCGCCGAAGGCCTGAAGGATCGGGGCCGCGCTGTCCGGGAAGGGGAATGGGCCGGGCAGGATCTGGATCACGGGGCCGCCACTCGTCACCCGGATCGCCTGCACCTTCGCTGTCGTCTCGTGCGAGTCGCTCATCGACTCGTGCGACTCGCGCATTTCGGAGCCGCCGTACCCGGACGAGCCGGAGCTCGACGCGCCCTCAACCTTAAGATGGGTTTCCATACCGAGTTTCTTGTGCGAGTCATCACCCACGGGGCAGTACACCTCGTAGGTCCCCGGCTTCAGCGTGAGCGTCAGGGTGTCACTCGCGCCCGGCTGGATCCTCTCGATTTCCTTCTCGATCCCCTTCCCTTCGACCTCGAAGCCGTGCGGGATGTTGCCGGCGTTCGTGATCACGAACGTTACGGTCCCCGCCGCGACGCTCGCCTGCGACAGCTCCACCTTCCACTCCGACAGCCGGACGCTCACCTGGGAAGGAGCGTCGGGATGCGGTCGCGCCGCGCCCACCAGAGCGCCAAGTAACGCAACGGAGACGACCGTCCGACGCCCAACACCATTCGACTTGCGGTTCATAGTAGCCTTCCTCGTCAAGGGGGGTAGCATGGAATCCATCCAGCCCGAAGACCCTCGAGGCGGCGTTTCTATTCCCGGGAGCGTGGCGACTCAGGTGGTCGAGTGGAGCAGCGTACCAAACAAGAGGATGAGGAACCACAGCACGAGGCTCGCGATCGATGTGCGCCGGAACCAGCTCCATCGAGCAGGCGAGCCCTGACGTAGTGCCACCTCGACGCGCAGCCGGGCGTAGCCATTGCCGATGAGCAGGGCAACGAGCCCCATCTTGACCCAGAACACGACCGAGGTTGCAAAGCTGCCGATTTCGGCCAGCATCATCGCCACACCGCTCGCGAAAATCAGGGTGAGGCCGGCGACCACCCAGCGGTGGACGGCGGCAAGGCGATCGAGCTCCCTGGTCCAATCGGGCACGGTCTCGGGCGAGAGTCGGAGCGCCGCGACATCCGCGGCGATAGCCAAGCCTCCTCCCAGCAGGACGCCGCCAAGATGGAGGTAGGTCACCGTCGCGCTCACGGCGGTCGTCCTCCCATAGAAGTGCGCCCAAAGCGCGAGCAGCTGCGACACGCCTTTCAATACGACCATGGTGACTGCCCTCCCTGGTGAGCCCCAGCAACTCGCCAACGTTGCGACTCGGAACCTGGTGCATCCGCTTCACGTCCGACCTTCCCTCCGCACGCATGCCACCGCAGAATGGATCGGTGTCGGAGACCCCACGCGCCCCGCGTTTATTCCGCGGGGAATAATCCCCCGGCCCGCGGAGTCATCACTCGCAGGCGTACCGCGACACCTTGAGGATCGGTTGGAGCCGAGCGAGCTGGAGCGATTCGAAGCGATGGTGTTGCCGCATCTGGACGCCGCCTACACGCTGGCGCGCTACCTCACGCGCAACGACCACGACGCGCAGGACGTCGTGCAGGACGCCTACCTGCGTGCGCTCAAGTACTTCAGTGGATTCCGTGGAGGGGGAGAAGGTGGCGACGGCCGCGCCTGGCTGCTGGCGATCGTACGCAACACCGCGTACACGTGGCTGCGCCGGCACCGCGTCGACGCGCTCGCGACCGAGTTCGACGAGGAGCTGCACAGCGACGCGGTGGCGGAGCACCACCCGGCGGCGGTGCTCGAGCGGGACACCGCGCGCGAGTCCCTGCACCGGGCGCTCGACCAGCTGGGCCCCGAATTCCGCGAGGTGATCGTGTTACGCGAGCTCGAGGGGTTGTCCTACAAGGAGATCGGCGACGTGACGGGCGTTCCGGTGGGGACCGTCATGTCGCGGCTGTCGCGCGCGCGCCGGCGGCTCCAGGAGGCGCTATGCGGCGGAAAGAAAGGAGAGTAAGGTGACGCACCGCGAGCTCGAGCTGCAACTCGATGCCTACGTGGATGGCGAGCTCGAGCCGGGAGACGCGCGCGAGCTCGAAACGCACCTGAAGCAGTGCGGCGATTGCGCGCGACTCCACGAGGCCCGCGTCGCGCTCAGCGCGGCGATCCGGGAGCAAGTCCCTGCGTTGCGCGCGCCGGACGTGCTGCGCAGTCGCGTGCGCGCGACGCTGCGCGACGCGGCCGGAACAAGGGGCGTACGCCGTGTGGTGCCGCCCGCCGCGCGCTGGCTGGCGCTCGCCGCATCGCTGACGGTAGTGGCAGTCGGGAGCTGGCGGCTGGCCTTGAGTCGAGCGGGCGAGGAGGCGCTCGCCGGGCAGGTGCTGGCGAGCCACGTGCGCTCGCTCATGCCGGGCCACCTCACCGACGTGGTCTCCTCGGACCAGCACACGGTGAAGCCGTGGTTCAACGGCAAGCTCGACTTCTCGCCCCCAGTGTACGACTTCGCCGGGCGCGGGTTCCCCCTCATCGGCGGGCGGCTCGACTACGTGGGCGGACGGCCGGTCGCGGCGCTCGTCTACGGGCGGCGCCAGCACCTGATCAACGTACTCCTCTGGCCCGCGACGGGCGGGTCGGTGGGCGGCCCCCCCTCCGTGGCCACGCGCCAGGGCTACCACCTCTTGCAGTGGACGACGCCGGACTACGCGTACTGGACCGTGTCGGATCTGGGCCTGACTGAGCTCCGCGATTTCGCGCAGCTGGTGCAACAGGCCGATTCGGCGGCCACGGGACCGAGCGCTCTCCGCCCGCTCCCTTGAGCGAGTCATCGCGGCAGGCCGGCGCAGCCGCCGCTACTTATTGATCCAGTAGGACAGCTTCACCAGGAAGCCGTTGTCGGGCCGCAGGTCGAACAGATCCCCCAGCTCGCCGCCGAAGCCACGGGTGCCCTCGACACCGGCGGACCCCTGGCGCCCCTGGCTCCACACCACGAACAGCGTCGAGCCGGGCCGGTACTCCCAGCGCAACACGACGTTGGAGTGGAACTGCTTGTTGTTGAATCCTTTGCTGAGCGTGGTGTCGCGGTACGGTATGTAGCGGCTCGCGAAGTCCGCCGCGCGCGGCGTGGCCGAAAGCTCCTGCTGGTTGCTGTACGTCCCCTTCGAGACGAACGGCTGCGCGTAGACCTGGAGCGACATGTTGGCGTCGAACGGGTAGGTGACCCGCACCGTCACGCCGAGCTGCTTCTGCTCGAGATGTGAGAAGACCGAGTGAATCACCCTGCCCTGCGCATCCGTGACAGGCTCGCGCGGCTGGATGTCGTTTGTTTTGCGCGTGTAGTTGGGAATCACCGCAGCCGTGACCCGCGACGCCAGCTTGAAGTCAACTTCCGGCATGAGGTTAAGGCTGTGGGACCGCCCGCCGTCCCCCCGCCAGTAGTTGACCCAGAAGTACGGCACGATGGCCTTGCGGTCGTCGCCGTTCAGCCCGGCCCAGGGAGCGAAGTAGTGATCCTGACGCACCGCGGGGCCGCCGCGCGCGCACGAGTAGCAGTACGTCTCACCCAGCTGGCCCAGGGTGAAGCCGGTGTGGAACGACCACGTGTTGTTGAACGTGGTGTGCGTGTTGGTGTTGAACGCGCGCTCCTCCGGCAGGCCGGCGCTGGTCCAGTACTGCCACCAGTTGAAGTTCCACTGGAAGCGCTGGGTCAGGGCGCGGCGCTTGCGGTCGAAGAAACCCACCCAGGTGCTCCAGGACTGCTGGTCGGCGCGCTGCAGGTAGCCCAGATCGTTGATCTCGAATCCGGGGGAGCGGCGCTGATAACTGGTCTGGCCGATCACGTTGCCGCTGACCTTGCTGAACTGGAGCTCCTCGGCGTCGCCCGCCAGCGAAGTCCGCGTCGAGTCGTACCGCCGCGCGTCGGGCCGCCGGTAGTAATGCGCCGCGTCGCGTTGTGTGAGGGCGATCGCCGAGTCGGTTCCCGCGACCCGGCTCAAGTCCACGGAGCCCGAGATCTCGTAACGCCCGCCGGGGAAGCGGTGACGAAAATCCATGGCGCCGACGTAGGCGCTGCGGCGCAGATAGGGGGACGTAAAGGCATCGTTGTCGCGATTCACGGCGGTGACGATGCCGCCGATGCTCGACTCGCCGCCGCGCAGGTCCTGCCGCAGCCGCACGACGCCGTAGTTAGTGGTCGGCTCGATCGTCGCGCCGCCAACGCCCGTGACGTGTTGCGTCACGGCGTCGAGCGCACCGATCGTCAGCCCACCCGGCAGCCGTCCGGTGAGCTTCCCCGCGCCGAGGATGCGGGTAAAGGCGGCCGAAGTGGTGTCGTTGTAGGTGCCCGCCAGCTCAGGCGCGCGCCCGATGCGCCGGCTGTAGACCAACCCTTCGCCGCCGCAGTTCACCTGGTTGCAGTTGACGTCGAACCGGAACAGGCCCCGGCCCGCGACGAAGAACGGGCGCTGCTCGGTGAAGAACGTCTCGAAGGCGCTGAGGTTCAAGACCGCGGGATCGGCCTCCACCTGCCCGAAGTCGGGGTTTAGCGTGGCGTCAAGCGTGAGGTTCGAGGCGACGCGGTACTTCACGTCGCCGCCCGCGGCCAGGTCCTGCGTGCGACCGATCCCCGTAGTGGTGAACTGCGACACGTTCTTGGTCACGACGTAGGGGGCGGCCTCGAGCCGGCGCGGTGCCTCGAGGTCGTCGAACCCGGGGACCTCCCCAAACTGCGACACGAACCCCGCCTTGGACTGACGGAACAGGGGCCAGCTCACGCGCTGGGAGTAGCGATACAGATCGCGATCGATCGTCAGGCCGAAGGTGTGCTGCTTCTGCCGCCCGTAGCGCAGCTGTGACAGCGGAATGCGGAACTCGGCGGTCCAGCCGAGCGAATCCCGCCGTGTCGCCACGTCCCACACGGCGTCCCAGGCGAAGTCTTCGTTGCCGTCGTTGTAGACTTGCGCGTCGAGCTTTACGCCCGACGGGTTGACGCCGAACTCATACCCGGTGCGGCGATCGTGATACGAATCCAAGAACAGCCAGATCATGTCGGAAGGCGTGAAGTAGTCGCGCCGCGCGAGCACTGTGATGATGCTGTCGGGGTGCGCATCGAAGGCGCGGACGAACACGTACAGGTTGCCTGCGTCGTACGCGATTTTCGCTTCGGTTGGGAGCTTGGGCGGTCCGCCCTCGCTGGGCCGCCATTCTTGAAATCCGGTGATCGGGAGGGCCTCCCGCCACACAACATCGTCGTCGCGCCCGTCGATGACGGGTGGCTGGGCGGCGCGCGTGGCCCTGGTCGGGAGCGGCGGCTGGTCGGGTGGGTGGCGTGGCGACCGCGGATCGGGAGCCTGGCTGGCGAGCGTGACGGCGGCGAGGAGCGGCAAGCCGAGCAGCATGGACACCCTAGGGAGGTTTCCAAGGTTAGATGACGGGACCTCGAAAAGGGTTGTTTCAGGTGTAGATTCGGGAAGAAAACCCCATGCCCCGTGTCATCTGGTTCGCGACGCTCGGCGCGCTGCTTGGAAGCGCACGCGCCGGCGCGCAGCTATGCACCGGTGCTCCCTCGTTTCGACGGCCCGTCCAGGTGTCTGTCGGGACGCTCTTCAACACGGACGCCAAATCCCTTGTCGTTGGGCTCGCCGTAGGGAGTCGCGGTGTGTTCGGGGAGGGCCAGCTCGGGACGTCGTACTACGATGCCCTCGACGGCTCATCGTTCAACTTCGGAGCCGGCGTGGGCTATCAGCTGACACTCGACCAGCAGGCGAGGGCGCAGGTATGCCCGATGCTCGCGGTCGCATTCGTGAGCGGCCCAAGGAACATCCGGCAGAGCGGGAACGATTACAGCGAGCGCGATGTCGAGCTCGGCCTCGCTGCCGGAGTGGTCGCGCTGCGTTCCAAGCAGGTGCAGCTCGTGCCCACGGCGTCGATCGCGTACGCGCATGCCAGTGGCAAGCTGACGAACGGGCTCGGGGTCGGCACGACGTACCCGGCGTCGTTCGGGGTCGTCGGACTCGGCGTGGGTGTGGAGTTCAGTCGGCAGGTGAGCCTGATACCGGTCGCCGCCATTCCGTTCTCCGTACGAGGGGCCCACACGTCGTACGGGATCACGGTCGCCGTGAATCTGAGCAGCGCGCACTGAAAACGGGTACAGTCTAGGCAGGGTACCAGTTCTTCTCCCAGGCATGCGCCTCGAGCTGGGCGAGCATGCCCGGCGTCAGCTGCCCCTTCTCCACCGCCGCGACGTTTTGTCGCACGTGAGCCGCGCGACGCATCCCGGGAATTACCGTCGATACGTGAGGTGACGAAAGGCAGAATCGCAGCGCCAGCTCCGGCAGCGTCTGGACTTGGTCATCCAGGAGGCGCGCCAGAGCCTGTCCCCTCCGTTCGGCCTCGGCACGACGGTCACCGCTGAAGTACTCCGCTCGCCAGTCGCCGGCGGGAAAGACCGTGTCGGATCGAATCTGACCGGTGAGCGCGCCTTCGTCGAACGGGACGCGCACGATCACACCGAGCGGCTTCGTCGACGCGAGCTCGAACAACGCTGTTTCAGGTGAGCGATCGTAAATGTTGTAGATCACCTGGGCGGTCTCGAAGATCGGATTCTCGAGGATCCGCAGCGCGGTCTCGGGCGCATGGTCATTGATCGAGATCCCCCAATGCAGGACCTTCCCTTGCTGCTTGAGGCGCACGATCCGGTCGTAGGACGCCTCCCATTCCGGATCGTCCAGCCAGGCGTCGTGCCACACATGCAGTTGTTGCAGCGCCAAGGCCTCGACGCCAAGGTTCTTGAGTGATCGCTCCGTACACTTCGCGAGATGCCGGGCGGGAAACACGTCTGCCAGAGGCTTGCTCGCCTTCCCCGGCCATTCATTGTTGTGCGGCGGCACCTTGGTGGCGACGACGACGCGACCGGCGCGGATGTCCCCTTTCAGCACTTCGCCGATCAGGCGTTCGCTATGTCCGGTGCCGTACGCCAATGCGGTATCGAAGAACGTGATCCCGCGGTCGACGGCTTCGCGCAAGGCTTCCCGTGCGGTGCCGTCAGCGACGCCGCGCCACATATCGGCGCCCAGTCCCCAGCCGCCAAGCCCTAGTTCGCTGACGACGTAGCCCGTCGTGCCGAGCGATCGAGTCTTCAGAGTCACGGGTTTAAGAGTACCGATCCTGCGTGCCTTGCGTCAGGACCATCGAAAATGGTAGATTGATGGTATCCAGTAATACTGAGTATGAGTGTCATGGCCCTGGCCCGAATTTCCATCACCCTGCCCCGCGACGTGCTGACGGCCGCCGATCGGCGGGCGCGCGCGCTCGACCGATCCCGCAGCTGGCTGATCGTGGAGGCACTGCGGACATATCTGGCGACGCCTGCCGGCTCCGCAAGTGCTGGAGTACGGGAGTCCGACACGCCCGTGTACGCCGTGCGGGAGGTCGCGGACGCCCGCCGGCAGCACCTCGCGGCGGATCTCAAACGCTCTCCGGCGGAGCGGCTCCAACGAGCCGAGCAGCTGACCCGTCTAGCCCGCCAGGTCAGGCCCCGGCGGGGCCGGCGGCAGCAGGTGATCGGCTTCGCCTCCTACGAGGATTTCTACGAATGGAAGAAGGCGCGCCTCGCCGGGGGGTAACCCCGCGCGTCATCGCCGCGCAGGTGTGTGCGGCGCTCAACCGGTCAGGGGCGAAATACCTCGTGATCGGCGGGGTGGCGTGCATCCTGCACGGCTACGCGCGCACCACGGAGGACGTGGACATCCTGATCGAGCGCACGGAGGCCAACGCCGGGCGGGTGCTGGCGGCGCTCGCGCGGGTGGGGTATGGCTTCGCGGTCGAGTGGGCGGCGGCCGAGATCCTGAAGCGCCCCATTACGGTGATCGGGGACGACCCCGCGGTGGACGTCTTCACCGTCGCGTGGAAGGTGAAGTACGAGCAAGCGGCGCCGCGCGCGGAGGTGGTGGACGTCGAGGGCGTGCGCATTCCGCTGATCGCGCTCGACGACTTGATCGAAACCAAGCGCACCGGCCGGCTGCAGGACGCGGCCGACATCGAGGTGTTGGAGGAGATCAAGCGGCTGAGGGGCTAGCCGGGCGGCAGCTCGGCGGCGTCGTTCGGACGACACTCGCCCGGGCCTTATCAGGCCGTCCCCTAGGTGTTCCCGCCACCGATCCGGGGCTTTCCCCGGCTTCTTTCGCTGTGGCGGCGACGGCACATTGCTCCACATGGCTCATCGCGCGCCGTTCGCCCGTCCCCCGGTGGTGCTGGTCGCCAACGCTGTCGGCACCTGGCTCAGCCAGGCGCTCGCCGGCCTGCTCAAGCCGCGGGGTTATCGCGTCCACTTCGCGGGGAGTGGGCGTGAGCTGCTGGAGCGCGCGCCGGTGGTCCGACCCGACATCGTCGTGCTCGACACAGACCTCCCGGATCTCGACGGCGTCGTCGTGTGTCGCACGTTGCGTCAGAATCGCGCGGCGTGGGACATGCCGGTCATGATGATCACCGCCCTGCCCGCGACCGAGGTGCAGCGCCGCGCCGCGCTCGAGGCGGGCGCGTGGGATTACTTGAGCCTCGTGCTGAGCCCGGAGGAGCTGACCTTGAAGCTCGACGCCATGGCCCGGCTCAAGCTCGACCTGGACCGCGCGCTGGAGGGAAGCCCCGTGGACCCGACGAGCGGGCTGTACACGCGGCGCGGGCTCGAGCGACGCGCCCGCGAGCTGACCGCGGACGCGTTCCGCCGGCGCGCGCCGCTCGCCTGCGTGGCGTTCGGCATCGAGCCGGACCCGAAGGGCGCGGCGGCGCGCGGCGCCGCGCTGCCCGGTGCCGTCGCCTACGCCGCCACGGTCCTGCAGGCGAGCGGGCGCGCATCGGACGCGATCGGCGACTTGAGTGAGGGAGCATTCGCGGTGCTCGCGCCTGCCACTCCCCCTGAGCACGCCTTGAAGATGGCGCGGCGGCTGTCGCTGGTGATCGAGACGGCCGGACCTCGACCCGCCGGCGTGCCGCCGCTACGCGTGCACGCCGGGTACGACGCCGCGGCGAACGTGCACGAGACGCCCATCGAGCCTCGGAGTCTGCTCGAGCACGCCGGCACCGCGCTCGACCAGGCGCGCGCCGCGGGACCGGGAGAACGGATTCGGGCGTACCGGGGGTAGTCAGCAAAGGCTCCTCAGTTTCTCCACCAGCTTCACCATCGCCCACGTGTCGCGCTCGCAGTAGTCGAGCAGCTCCCGGCGCACGCGATCGCGCTCCTGCCGCGGGATCTTGTCCGCCACGAACAGCAGCCGGGCGATCTCCACGCTCGCCACCCGGCCGTCCACGATCACCAGATCGTCGTAGGTCAGCTCGGGGACGAGGGGCGTGAGGATGTACTTCAGGCTGAAGCTTCCTTTGAAATCGGGGTGGTACACGCAGTTCTTCACCACCGGGTGGAGATCGATCAGTTTCGCCTCGAGCGCCGCGAGCTCGGCCGAGAGCTCGGGCACCGCTCGTTGCAGCTCCCGAATGCGGGTTTTCTCGAACGGCGTGTACATCACCACACGCTCTGCCTTGGCGGTGGCGCGCACCATCGCCGCGGCCAGCCGAGGGCGCGCGTCTTCCGGCCCTTCCGCCAGGAACGCCGCGTGCGTGTAGCTGCCGTCCGGCTGGCGCTCGTGATAGCTGAACTGGGCGGCGGCCTGCTGCCACGGGGCCATGCCGGGCCAGACGGGGATCGCACGGGCGATCGTCTCGAAGTCGAGGAAGCCCAGCCGGCCGGCCTCACCCCCTGTCCCCCTCTCCGCAGCTGCGGAGTCCTCACCCCCTGTCCCCCTCTCCCTCCGGGAGAGGGGGGACGCAAAGGGGGCCAACTCGGCCGCGAGCGTGGGCTCGACGATGACACGCTGCTCGGCCATTGCCTTGAGCTGGCGCCGCTGCGTGAAGTTGAGCTTCTCTTTCGCCGGCAAGTCCCCGATGGACGTGATGCCGCGCGCGAGGTACGCCGCGGTGCGTTTCGGCCCGACGCCGGCGAGGTGCCGGATATGATCCGGCGCGTCGGACCAGCAGCGGCCCATGAACGGACACTCCCGCGGCTCGAAGCAGTGCAGGCCGACCGGGACGTCGGGGAGCGGCCCCGCGAGCATCTCCCGTTGTCGCGCGATCTCGTCCGGGACCTGGGGGAGAAACGCGATCACGGGACCGGTCACATCGGTACGAGCGAACAGGTCGCCCGTCGCCGGATGCCGGAACTCCTTGTTCAGGTGCAGCACGGCGGCGGCCGTGATCTCAACGCCGCAGGCCGCGGCGACGCGGGCCTGGATCGCCACGTCGGGGATGTGCTCGTCCTTGGCCGAGCTGGACGACTTCACCTCGGTGAGACGATACCCGTCGTTTGTCTTCTCGAGCACATCGATCGCCACGAACGTCTCGTCGGCGATGAACGTCGCCTCGAATACCGCCGGGGCGCCCGCGTCGAGCGCTGCTCGCGTCGCGGCGACGCGCGCGGCGCCGGCGTGGTGCGGTAGGTCGATCAGCACGCCGCCGGGGTAGCGCGTCCGGGCCGCTTCACCCACCTGGCGGCCCTGGTCGAACAAATCTTGCAAGACCTTGTCGGGCTGGAGCTCGAGCGCATCCGGCTCGTGCACCTCCCACCAGAGCTTCTTGTGGCACTGGAGGCCGGAGGTGAAGCGGGACTTGGAGAGGCGGTATGGCACCGCGGTCAACGTTGCGCAGCCCCCGCCGCGGAAGCTAGTCCTCACCCCCCTTACCCCCTCTCCCTTCGGGAGAGGGGGAGCCCTGTACCACTTCCCGGGAACGCGTGCGGATACCGCAACAACATGCGCCCTGGCGCAGTGTTCCGGTTCGGGCACCGGGAACTCGCAGTGCCAGTATGGGCTCTATGGATCCACTCCGGCGTGTCCCGCCCGGCCGGAAGTTTACGCAAGCGCGCGAGCTGCGACGCGCGGCGACGTCCACCGTGGTCGCTGCTGCGGAATCGGGGCGTCCTGGGCCTCAAATTTCGGCGCCAACACGTGGTGCATGGGTTCATCGTTCACTTCTACGGCGCCACCGAGCGGCTGGTGGTCGAGCTTGAGGGCGCGCCGCACGCGGGGAGGGAACGACGGGCGTACGATGCCGCGCGTGCGGCAACCCTCGAAGCTGCGGGCTATCGAGTGATCCGCATTGCGAACCGCGATGTGACACGCGACCACCTCGCAGCGCTGCTGAGCGGGGCGCTCGGAGATCGCGCCTCGTTCCCCCTCTCCCGTAGGGAGAGGGGGACAGGGGGTGAGGACTAACGCACGGGAGAGGGGGACCGGGGGTGAGGACTAACGCACGGGAGAGGGGGACCGGGGGTGAGACCAACGCGCGGGAGAGGGGGACAAGGGGTGAGACTAACGCAGGTTGACGTATGTCTTGCCCTCGACTCCACCCGGGACATATTGGATCGAAACTCGAGACGGCAGGTGGACGGTGAGCCCCACGGTGACGAGCAGGACGCGGCGCGAGTGGTTGCGGATGATGGCGGCGATGGGCGCCGGCGCGCTGGTAGAGGGGCTCTTTTCCCGCGACATCGCGCGCGCGGCGACCGGTCGGGTCCCGCAGCAGCCGACCGCGCCCCCGCAGGATCCCGTGGCGGCGTTTCGTGCGCGGATCGGCGCCATCCCGATACAGGCTCAGCCGCTCGCCGAGAACCTCACCCTGCTCGCCGGTCCCGGCGGCAACGTGGTGGTGCTACACGGCTCCGACGGCCTGGTCGTGGTGGACACGTTCGTGTCACCCGCATGGCCCAGGTTCCAGGAATCACTCAAGGGCCTAGGGGCCGGGCCCGTGAAGTTCGTGATCAATACGCACTGGCACTTCGACCACACCGACAACAACGCGCCGCTCCGCGCTGGCGGTGCAACGGTGGTGGCGCACGAGAACACCAGGGTGCGGATGACCCAGCCGCACCACCTCGCCGTGTACGAGCTCGACCTCCCGCCGTCACCCGCCGCCGCCCTGCCCCAGCGAGTCTTCCAGGACGGCTACAAGCTGGAGGCGAACGGCGAGCGACTGGCGGTGACGCACGTCCCCCCGGCGCACACGGACAGCGACGTCGCCGTGCGGTTCGAAAAGGCCAACGTGCTGCACACGGGCGATGTCTTTTTCA
>WNFY01004242.1_pt1 | contig 14477 bp, 8 predicted proteins | sample 5400091 | NCBI WGS metagenome assembly WNFY01 (sample SAMN13153364, study PRJNA577476) | soil metagenome | isolation source: 60 cm soil or saprolite under grassland replicate 1 | place: USA:California | collected 2016-06-15 | reverse complement strand
CGTTCTTGGCGGCACGCCAGAGCGCCACGCGATCCTGCGGCGTGGTGTACCCGGTGAACGTGCTGTCGCTCGGGTTCAGATTGTACAGGTCGCTGGCGGCGTACAGCAGCACGCGCGCCTTGAGCGCGAGCGCCGCCCCTTTTGTCGCTCGGCCGAGGTCGGTCCCCGAGTAGGACAGGGGCAGCAACGCGGCTGCCGAGTCGGCATTGGCCGCGATGAAATCGACCGTCTCCTTGAAGCTGTTGCGCGCTACGGCGTAGTCCTCGTTGAGGCCGTACACCTTGGTGATGAGCGGCACGCCGCCGTACATCCGCATCAGGTTGTGGTAGAAGTACGCGCGCAGAAAGAAGGCTTCTCCCTTCATCCGCCGCTTCAACGCGTCATCAAAGCCGGCCGCATCGATGTGGCTGAGGAAGATGTTGGTCTGCCGGATGCGCGAGTAGCTGGGACCCCAGTTGAAGTGGCTGTAGCGGCCGTCATCGAGCGCCCCCCGGGCGCTCGAGGTGATGATTGATTGAACGACCGCTTCGGTGTTGTAGTTGTGGATGAAGTGCGTCTCATCGGTCATCGACGCCAGCATGATCTCGTACAGCCCGTGCCCCATGCCCCGGTAGGTGTCGTTCAGGAACGCCTGCGCCAGGTTCGGATCGGCGAACACGGCCGCATCCGGAAACGGCGATACGGAACTCGCGGTTCATGGCAGGTAGTCTCCTAGAACATTACGGACGCGCCGAAGTTGAACACACGCTGCTGCGGGTAGTATTGACCGTTCGTGTCCCGCGTCTCGGGATCGACGACCTTGAACCGGTCCAGCAGCAGGAGATTGTATCCGTTGGCGTACACCCGGAGATCGCGCAGGCCGAGACGGCCGGCTAGGCGAGACGGGAAGTGGTATCCGAGCTCGACCGACTTGAGCCGGACGTAACTCGCGTCGCGCAGGAAGTAGGTGTTCGCGTTTGAGATCCAGTATTCGTCCTGCCGGTTGTACGCGCGTGGCCCGGGGGCATCGGGGTTTTGGGGCGTCCAGCGCTCGGCGGCGTACTCGGCGGTGTAGTTGCCGATGTCACCCGATTCGGTCAGGAAGTACTGCACCGCATCGAAGCTGCCCTGGAAGAAGACGGTGGCGTCGAACTGACTGACCTGGGCGCCGAGCTTCAAGCCGAAGGTGTAGGCGGGGTCGCCCGTCTTGTCGGGGCGGACGCGGTCACGCGCGTCGATCACGCCGTTGCCGTCGATGTCCGCAAAGATCACGTCTCCGGGTCGGGCACCCGACCAATGGGGATGGCTGGCGACGTCGGCCGAGTCTCTGAAGATGCCGATCGCCTGATACAACAAGCCGGGACAGGACGACACGGACACGCACATCGGCCTACCGGTCGAGCGCTGCCACGCCGGCGCCCCCGGCGGCTCGTCCCAGTAGTCCACCCGGTTCCGGGCATGCCCGAAGTTGAACGTCACGTCGTAGGAGACGTCACCGGCGAGTTGCTCGCGCCAGGCGATGGAGCCGTCGTAGCCCCAGCTCGAAACTTGTCCGATGTTTTCGCGCGGCAGGCTCAGCCCGGTCGTCTGCGGCACCGAGGCGTTCCGATACCACAGGATGTTGCTGCGCTGCTCTCTGAAGTAGTCGAACACGATAGAGAGCCGGTTCTGGAGCAGCGCGGCGTCCATGCCGATGTCGCGCTGGGTCGCGACCTCCCAGGTCACGTTCGGGTTGGGGGTACGCGTCTGATAGACGCTCGTGACTTCCGTGTTGCCGCCGAAGACGTACCCGCCTCCGAACCCGTACGTCGGGAGATACTGCCACGGCTCGATGCGGTCGTTGCCCGTCTTGCCCCACGACACGCGCAACTTCAAGTCGTCGAACAGCGACACGCGGTCCCGGAAGAACGGCTCGTCCGAGATGCGCCACCCCGCCGAAACCGCCGGGAAGAAGCCGAAGCGCTTGCCCGCGGGAAAGATGTAGGAGCCGTCCTCTCGGCCGACCAGCTCGAGGAGATACTTGTTCTTGAACGCGTAGTTGAGGCGGCTGAAGTAGTTCTGCCGCGCGGGGGTCCACTCCGTCCCGCCGCTGGTATCGCCGAGCTTGCCGCCGGCGAACAGCTGGTCCACTTGACTCGAGACGAAGTGGTCGCGGAACCCGCTGAGACTCGAGCTATCCACTTTCTGGCGCTCGATGCCGCCCATGATGCCCACGTGGTGCGACCCGAATTCCCGGCGATATTCGGCGTACAGATTCAGCAGGCTGCTGGTGGAATGCAGGTCATATTGGCCGAGTTGCGGCGTGCCGAAGCCGCGGAGGGCGGGCTGGAGCACGGGCTCGCCGTTCGCGTCGCGCGTCTGGTAGTCCCACGTGTACAGCGTCCACGGCGTCCGCCACGCCTTGTCCGCCCGCGAGCCGACATCGTAGGACGCGTTGGCATGAACGGTCAGGCCGCTCACGCCGGGCACCTCCCAGTCCCCACCCAGGTTGCTCTGCAGAAAGTAGCGGTCGTCTTTCTCGTAGCCCGTCGCCGGCGTCGCGATCACGGCCGGGTTGTCGCCGTATTCGATATCGGGACCCGGCTTCCCATTGGGCCAGTACGCCGGGAGGTTCGGCTTGCCGCGCATCAGCTCGCGGAAAATCGACCCCGCGCTGCGGGTCGGAAAATTGCGGTTCTCGAGCCGCCCGGTGACGTCGAAGCGCAGACGCATGTGGCTCGAGACCTGACCGTCGATGTTGCTGCGGAAGCTGTACTGGTTGTACCGCGTCGCGCTGTTGCGGTAATAGCCGTCCTCGGTCTGGCCCCCCAACGAGAGATAGTAGCCGAGGCGGTCGGCCGTGCCCCGCAGCGCCACATGCCCGACGTTCTGCAGCGACATCGGTTTGATCACCGCGGCGAACCAATCGGTGTTGGGATACAGCCAGGGATCCGCGCGGTCGCGGTATTTCTGGATCTCGGTCGCCGCGTAGCGAGGCGCCTGATTGCGGTAGGCGTCGATCTCATCGAGCATCGTCATGTACGTCGCCGCGTCCGCCATACGGGGAAGGCGGGTGGGCTGGTTGAAGCCTTGGTTGAGGCTCGCCGTCAATTCCGGCCTGCTGCCGCTCCCGCGCTTCGTCGTAATCAGGAGGACGCCGTTGGCCGCGCGCGAACCGTAGATCGCCGCCGAGGCGTCCTTCAGGACGCTGATGCTCTCGATGTCGCTCGCGTCGAGCCGTTCCAGGCCACCGACGCGGTCCGGCACGCCGTCGATCACGACGAGCGCCGAGTTGTCGTTCAGCGTGTGATTGCCGCGAATCCGGATTCTTGCGCCGTCGTATCCGGGCTCCCCACTGCGGGTGATCGTCACCACGCCCGGCAGCCGGCCGCTCATGGTGTTCGACAGGTTGACCGTCGGCACGCTCTTCAGCTCTTGCCCTTCGACGGCGCTGACGGCACCCGTCAGGGTCGCCTTGGACTGCTCGCCGTAGCCGATCGCCACGACCGCCTGCAGCTCGACCGCGTTCGCCGGCAACCGGACGTCGACGACAGCCTCCAGCCCGTCCTGAACCACGATTGTCGTATCGCGCGGCGCGTAGCCCAACCGCCGGGCCCGCAGCCGGTAGGTCCCCGGCGGCACGGCGGTGATGGAGTACTGGCCCTCTGGTCCGGTCGTGGCGGCGAAGGGCGTTCCCACCACGATGACGGCGACGCCCGACAGTGGCCCGCTGGTGACGGCGTCTCGCACCGTCCCCCGGATCGATCCCGTCTCACCCACCAGCGAGCGCGGCACGAGTGCGACCTGATTGCCGCTGGAGAACAGCACGTCCACATCTGTGGCGAGGAGCAACTCGGCCAACGCTCCGGCGACGGAGATATCCTCCGCGCGCAGGTGCACCGGCCGGCCCAGCGGTACGAGGGGTTTGCTGTACAGCAGGTGCAGCCCTGCCTTGCTCGAGACCACCCGAAGCGCCTCTTCCAGCGTCACCCCCTCCAGGTCGAGCGAGATCCGCTGGTTCAGGACCGGCGAGCGAGCGACATCAACCGGCACCCGCCGGGCGGCGCGAGTGGCCAGGAGAAACCGGGGACCAAGGGCAGGAACGCCGTCAGCGGACTCCTGGGCGCGCAATGCGCACGGAGCGGTCGCGACGGCGAGCAGCGAAACCAGCGACAGCAAGCGAAACATGGGCCGTGTCTCCTTGGATTACGGCGCCGGCCGCCGGCGGTACAGCAGGATGGTCGTTCCCCGCCGGACGACACGGACGTTCAATGCAGCGCTGATGAGATCGAGGACTTTGTCGAGCGGCTCGCCATGCAGCGAAGCGGTGAGCGGATAGTCGCCGAGCGCGGAATCGCCCAGCTCGAGATCGGCGTCATACCAGCGGTTGAGCTGGGGGAGCGCTTCACGCAACGGTGTGTTGTTGAACACGAGGCGGTCCCTGCGCCAGCCCAACCACGCCGCCGTGTCCGCGCCGTGCTCAATGCGCAGGCGGCCGCGGCGGTCGAGTCGGCCGAGGTCGGCGGTGCCGAGCACGCGACCACTCAATTCCACTGCGCCTTCGACGACGACGACGTCGACCTGACTCGCACCGGGATAGGCGCGGACGCCGAACTTCGTCCCCCGATCGCGCGTGATGGCGTTGGCCGCGTACACCGTGAACGGCTTCCGCGGGTCAGGGGCGACTTCGAAATACGCCTCCCCCTCGAGGTACACGTCCCGCTGTTTGCGGCCGTACGTCGAAGCGTACCGGATCACGCTCGCCACGCCGAGGTCGACCCGCGTCCCGTCGGCGAGCCGCAGCGACGCGCGCTGCCCGCGCCTGGTCGCGATCTCGCGCAGCGGTTCGCCACCCGCGCCTCGGCTGCGATGCAACAGGACGCCCGTCAAGGTGGCGCAGGCAACGACGGCCACGGCGGCGACCCGCCACGCCCAACTGCGGGACCCTTCGCTGCGCTCAGGGCAGGCTATCATGGAGAGGGGGATCGAGTGGTCCGGCTCGCGGCCGAGCCCCATCGCGCGCCACGCTCCGTCGACGTCCCAGACGAAGCTCACCCGGCGAACCAGCTCCCACACGCGCACCAGGCCGTTGACCAGCGCCGCACGTACCGGATCTTGCGCCAACCAGCGGCGCATCTCGGCCGCCTCGTCCGGCGTGCAGCGTCCCGCGACGTAGCGGGCAATACGAGGTCCGTCGCGCTCCTCGTTCACACGGTCTCCTCCCTCCCGTGAGAACGCGCGCGACGGGGCGAACCTTTACTGGATGTAAGGGGCGAGCTTCACACGCAGTGTCTTCAGCGCGCGCCACATCTGTTGTTCGACGGTATTCACCGAGATGCACAGCATCCGCGCGATCTCGGCATTGGGGAGATTGCGGTACCGGCTCAGGGTGAAGATCAAGCGGCAGCGCTCGGGAAGCTCGGCGACAGCGCGCTCCAGCGCATCACGCAACTCGTGCTCACACAGCGGCTCGTCCGCCCCGGCCGCCGCCGCGCCCGGCCCGACGGCCGGACTCTTCGCCCAGGCGGCGGCGACCCGTTCCCGGCGCAGATGGTCCACCGCTCGGTTGCGGGCGGCGGTATAGAGGTAGGAGGCCGCGAGCGTCGAGGCGGGTGTCCCGGCTCGCTCCCAAAGCCTGAGGAACAAGTCCTGCACCAACTCCTGCGCTACAGCGCGCGACCGCACATAGCCGTACACAAAATCGCAGAGGGGCGGATAGTGTGCGCGAAAAAGAGCTTCGAACGGGGCGACGTCGCGGCGCTGGCCGCCGGCGTCACCGCTCGGAGCGAGGCAGCTCAAAGACGGCATGCTGTCCGCCATCGCGTCGGTCTCCGGAAGGTGACCGAGTGAGCTTCAAGTTTGACGCCAGACCCGGAGATTCCGTGACGCGACCGGGACAAGGGGTTAGCTACGTTCGGTGGCCAGCTGTGGCGTTCGCACCACAGCAGCCACGTTGCGTCAGCGCATCACCAAGGCACTTTCAAAAGGAGGGCCGTCCTGTGTCCGCACGTTATGCGTTCCTCGTCTGCCTGGGCGCGGTCGCGCTGCTCGGCGGCGCTGCCTCCCCGCCTCCGCTCGACAACGGCCTGGCCCGTACTCCGCCCATGGGCTGGAACAGCTGGAACCATTTCGGCTGCGACGTGAGCGCTCAGCTCATCAGGGAAACCGCGGACGCAATCGTGGCGACCGGGATGCGCGATGCCGGCTATCAGTACATCGTGATCGACGATTGCTGGCAGGTCGCGCGCGACCGGTCCGGCCGGATCGTCGCCGATTCCGCCCGCTTTCCGGGCGGCATGAAACCGCTCGCCGACTACGTGCATTCCAAACGACTCAAGTTCGGCCTGTACACCGACGCGGGACGCCAGACGTGCCAGGGACGGCCCGGTACGTACGGCTCCGAGGAGGTTGACGCCCGAACCTATGCCGAGTGGGGCGTGGACTACGTCAAGGAGGATTGGTGCCACGCCGAGGGGCTCGACGCGCCAACCCAGTACGCCAAGTTCCGCGACGCGCTCGCCAAGGCGGGCCGGTCGATCGTGTTCAGCATCTGCGAGTGGGGCTCGAACCACCCGTGGGCGTGGGGACCACACACTGGCAACCTGTGGCGCACCACCGGCGACATCGGCGACCGCTGGGCCAGTATGATCGGCATCGTCGATCTCTCGAGTCAGTATGCGCTCGTCGCGGGTCCCGGCGGCTGGAACGATCCCGACATGCTCGAGGTCGGTAACGGCGGCATGACCGACGACGAGTACCGCGCGCACTTCAGCCTGTGGGCGATCATGGCGGCTCCCCTCATGGCGGGGAACGACGTGCGCACCATGAGCGCCACGACGCGCGATATCCTCATTAATAAGGAAGTGATCGCGGTGGATCAGGACTCGCTGGGCGTGCCGGGGATGCTGGTGCAGACGCCGGTACCGGATCTCCAGGTCTGGGCCAAGCCGCTGGCCGACAGCGGGCGCGCGGTGGTGCTATTCAATCGTTCCGCGCTACAGACCGTGATCACCGTGTCCTGGCGGGCTCTCGGAATTCGCGGGCCCGCCCGGGTGCGTGACCTCTGGAATCACACGGACCTCGGCACCTCCACCGGGCGGTTCAGCGCGCCCGTGCCGGCGCACGGTGCGGTAATGGTGCGTATTACGCCCTAGGTCTCAACTAGCAGCAACGCCGCACAGCGATAGGTTAGAAGGTGATGCGAGTCCATGCGGTGCAAGGGGTGCTGCTCGCCCTGGCGCTACTCAGCGCGGGGTGCGGCCGGGCGTTTAAGTCGGGACCGCGCGAACCAGACCCGAGGACGACCCTGCGCGTGCAGAATCAGAATTTCCTGGACATGAACGTCTATGTGCTGCGGGGGGGGCAACGCATCCGGCTGGGCATGGTTCCGGGGCTCTCGACCGAGGTCTTCACGATCCCCGCCTACATCGTGAGAAGCTCCCCGCTCCAATTCGAAGTCCACCCGATTGGCGGTCTCGAAAACCCGCGCACCGAAACGATCTCGGTGCAGCCGGGTGACGAAATCCACATCACGATCCCGCCGCGGTGAATTAGGACCGTGTAGGCAAGCGCCGGATATCTGCAGCGACGAGCGGCGGGACGGCATCTTTGCCCGCGAGCCAGTCTCGGACTTCCGATTGAAACACGCCAAGCTGCTGTGCAAGTCGCGCGGGGCCCCAGGCGATGCGCTCGAGCTCACGCTTCAGTTGAATCGGCGTCAACATGCCCTCCAGTTGTGGTGCAGTAGAACTGCGTCCGACAGTGGGATAAAGAAACACCGAGGGCGCTGCCCTGCCAAGTAGAGCCTAGCTGGCGAGGCCTCCGCACAATAACGTAGGCGATTCCCACTCGCCGGATGCCACTCATGACCCGCCATTCTCGTCGCGAATTCCTGCAAACGACCGCTGCGGTGACCCTCGGTGCCGCCATCGGGCCGGGGGCCCAGGACCAGCCGACGCCCCAGCGCCGCATGACTCCATTTGCCGCGCCACCCATTGACCGCGTCCGCATCGGCTTCGTCGGCGTGGGGGGACAAGGCAGCGTCCACGTCGACAACCTGCTCAAAATCGAGGGAGCAGAAATCCGGGCCATCTGCGACATCGTGGACTGGAAAGTGGCACGGGCACAGGCCGCGGTCGTTGCGGCCGATCAGCCCAAGCCCGCGGGGTACGCCCGTGGCCCGCGCGACTTCGAGCGCATGTGCGCCGAGCAGGAGCTCGATCTGGTGTTCACAGCAACGCCCTGGGAGTGGCACGTCCCGGTGCTGCTCGCCGCGATGAAGAGTGGCAAGCACGCCGTGACCGAGGTTCCCGCCGCGATGACGGTAGACGACTGCTGGCACCTCGTGGACACCGCCGAGCAGCTCAAGAAGCACTGCATCATGATGGAGAACTGTTGCTACGACCGGCGCGAGATGCTGGCCCTGCATCTCGTGCGGCTGGGCATGCTGGGCGAGCTGTTGCATGGCGAATGCGGGTATCTGCACGACCTGCGCGAGATCAAGTTTTCCAAGGAAGGCGAAGGGTTGTGGCGCCGTGCCTGGTCGCAGACGCACACCGGGAATTTGTACCCGACGCACGGGCTCGGACCGATCGCCCAGTGTATGGACATCAACCGCGGCAATCGGTTCGATTTCCTCGTTTCGATGAGCTCGAACCACCGCGGCCTGGAAGAGTACGCCGCGGCACACTTCGCCGAGCCGGATGCGCGCCGTCACGAGGCGTACAAGCTGGGCGACGTCAACGTGACGTTGATCCGCACCGTCAAAGGCCAGACCATCTATGTCGGCCACAACACCAACAACGCCCGTCCCTACAGTCGCCTGAATCTCGTCCAGGGCACGAAGGGGATTATTCAGGGGTGGCCCGACCGGATCTTCATTGAAGGCAAGAGTCCCGAGGATTCGTGGGAGAAGCTGGACGCCTATTACGACGCGTTCGAGCATCCGCTGTGGAGATCGGACCGTGTGCGGAACGCGACGGCGGGGCACGGCGGCATGGATTTCCTGGAGGATTGGCGCCTGATTCAGTGCCTGCGCGCCGGGCAGCCCACCGATCAAAACGTGTACGACGCGGCAGCCTGGAGCGTCATCGTGGAGCTGACCGAGCGCTCAGTGGCGTCACGGGGCGCGCCGCAGGATGTACCTGACTTCACGCGCGGGACGTGGCAGAGCACGCCACCGCTCGGCATTGTCGAGGGATGACATCGCCACGCGCTGCCGCCGGCGATCAGAACGCGACCGTCGCCGCCGGATTCCTCGGCTGGATGCTCGACGCGTTCGATTTCTTCCTCGTCGTCATGACCCTCACGGCGATCGGGAAGGAATTCGGCAAGTCGGACGCCGCGATCGCCCTCTCGCTCACGCTGACGCTCCTCTTCCGGCCGGTCGGCGCATTCATCTTCGGCCTCCTCGCCGATCGCTACGGCCGCAAGACGCCGTTGATGATCGATCTCGTGTTCTACTCGGTCGTCGAGGTGCTCACGGGCCTCGCGCCGAACTACGTCACGTTCCTCGTGCTGCGCGCGTTGTTCGGAATCGGCATGGGGGCGGAATGGGGCGTGGGGGCTTCGCTCGTGATGGAGAAGGTGCCGATCCGACTGCGCGGCGTGATGTCGGGCCTGCTGCAGCAGGGTTACGCGGCGGGGTATCTGCTCGCCGCCCTCTGTTACTTGTTCGTCTTCCCGCACTGGGGCTGGCGGCCGCTGTTTTTCATCGGCGGCCTGCCGGCGCTGCTCGCGCTGTTCGTGCGCGCGCGCGTGCAGGAGTCGGACGTCTGGCGCGAAACGCGGCATGAGACGTGGAGTCACCTCGGCCGCGCGATCGCAGCGAACTGGAAGCTCTTCCTCTATCTGACGGCCCTGATGGCGCTGATGAACATGGTCTCGCACGGCACGCAGGACATGTATCCGACCTTTCTCGAGCGGGATTGGGGGTTCGGGCCGACGACGCGCGCCGCGTTGACCGCGTTCTCACAGGTCGGCGCGCTCGTGGGCGGTATCATCTGCGGCCTGTATTCCGATCGGTTGGGCCGGCGACGCACGATCGGCTTCGCACTGCTCGGCGCCGTGATCTCGATTCCAATCTGGGCGTTCGCACCCGCCACCATCCTGCTCTGGCTCGGCGCGTTTGTCATGCAGTTCTTCGTGCAGGGCGCTTGGGGAGTCATTCCCGCGCACATCAATGAGCTCGCGCCAGACGGCGTGCGGGGCTTCCTGCCGGGGTTCGCGTATCAGTGCGGCGTCGCGGTCGCGAGCCAGATCCCGCACGTGCAAGCGCTCTTCGCCGCACGTACGACATACGCACAGACGATGGCGCTGTCGGCGGCGCTCGTCTTCGTGCTAGGTGGGGTGGTGGCGCTCGCGGGGCCGGAGCGACGCGGGGTGGCGTTTGGACGGATGGGCTGACGGGCGGATGGGCGGATGGGCGGATGGGCGGTTGGGCGGTTGATCTCTGGTTGAGCAGCAAGCTTAAGATCGAATCGTGAAGCGCTACGAAGGGCTAGAGGCTTGGCAGGCCGCTCATCAGCTTGTCCTCGTCACGTATCGTGTAACCAAGAGCTTCCCGAGCGAAGAACGTTACGGTCTAACATCCCAGGCCCGACGAGCTGCCTTTGCTGTGGCGGCGAACATCGCCGAAGGATCGGCGAAGAAAGGGCCACGGGAGTTTCGCCGCTTTCTCGATATAGCAGTCGGATCCCTTGCTGAGCTCGCGTACATCTTTCAACTCGTGAAGGACCTCGAACTGATCGAGCTGTCCAAATGGGCGGAGCTCGATCAGGCGCGCGATCTAGCGGGCCGGCTCACATGGGGGCTCTATCGATCCGTGCGTCGGATGGCTTTGCGGTAGGTCACCGACCGCCCATCAGCCCATCCGCCCATCTGCCGATCGCTTGACGTTGCGAGCGCCGCGCACCATCGTTCCCATGCGCTTGGGGCGCACGCGGGTCCGCGCGAAGGACTGAGTCCACCCTCCTAACGAGTTCACTGCACGGTTGTCTCCGTGCTGGCCGGCTTGCGGACCGCCGGCGTTCAGCATGGAGGCTTTATGGCACCGAAGCAGCTCCCCCCCCGTCCCAACCTCGACCAGCTCAAACGCCAAGCCAAGGAACTGCTCCACGCGGGCAAGGCGCGCGCGCTGCACGATGCGCAAACCATGCTCGCGCGCGAGTACGGCTTCAAATCCTGGAACGCGTTGCATGACCACGTCGAAGCGCTGACGCTCGAGTTCGACGCCGCCCTGGCCGAGTTCCTCGAAGCGGCGACAGACGGCCGGCGCGACCGCGCCGAACGGATGCTCGCGCTGTACCCGAGGATCGCGAACGCGAATTTCCATACGGCGCTGATCTTGGGCGACGCGCCGGCCGTGGACGCTCGACTGGCAAAGGATCCGTCACCCGCGACAAAGCCCGGCGGACCGCGTGGATGGGAACCGATCCACTACGTCTGCTACACGACGATGGCGCACGACTCGCCGGCGCGCCGCGAGGGCCTCGCCGCGATCGCTCGGCGCCTCATCGCCCTGGGCGCCGATCCGAACACGCGGTTTCCGTGGCTGCATCACAACGTGCGCCGGCCCGTGCTGTGGGGCGCGTCGCGCCAGGTGCAGTCGCTGCCGCTGGTGCTCGCGTTGCTCGATGCCGGAGCCGATCCCAACGACGGCGTCACTCTTCCCCTCGCGGCCAGCGCCGGCGACATCGCGGTGCTCGAGGCGCTACTCGCGCATGGCGCCAACGTCGATCAAGCATGGGCCAGCGATGGGGCGACGGCGCTGTACGCGATTCTCAACTGGAGTCGCACGCCCGATGGCGTGCTTTGGCTGCTGGAGCACGGCGCCGACCCGAACGCCGTGTTCGCCGAGAACGGCGAGACGCCGCTGCACGTGGTGGCGCGCGCGTGGGATGTGCCGCTGGCCGAGGCGATGGTCGCAAAAGGGGCCGACATCGAGCGCACGCGCGCTGACGGGCGCACGCCCTACGCGGTCGCCGAGCTGAACGGGAATCGCGCGGTGGCGGATTGGCTGCTCGCGCACGGCGCGTCCCCGGCGCTAGCAGAGGTCGACCGACTCGTCGCGGCGTGCAGCCGGGGCGATCGCAATGCGGCTGAAGCGCTGCTCGCGAAGAATCCGGATTTACGCGACCAAATCACGGACGACCACTACATCGCGTTTCATCAGGCCGCGGAGCGCAATGACGTGCGGGCGCTCGAAGCAATGCTGGCCTGTGGCTTCGATCCGAACCGCCCCGACGCAGGGATCGGCAAGACGGCACTGCATTCGGCGGCCATGGAGGGCTGGCCGGACGCGGTGCGGGTGCTGCTCGCGCATGGCGCATCGGTGCTCGTGCGCGACCGCGAGTTCAAAGGGCAACCTTTGATCTGGGCAGCCGAGGGATCGCGGCAAGGGCGTGAGGGTCGGGACTTCGCCGCCGTCGGAAGGCTGCTGCTGGACGCGGGCTCGCCCGTCGAGTGGGAGACCACGGAGGAGCCGGCGGAGGGGATTCTCGAGATCGTCGCAGCGTGGCGGCGCGGGTGAAGCGTTCAGTCCCTGAGACCCGCCACCCTGCCCCGCAACACCGTGATCGAGGCTTTCGGCAGGGTAAACGTCGCCGGTGGTCCCGGCAGCAGCGTGGCCACCGGCGGATGATCGGGATCGGGATGACTGTTCGGTCCATCGTTGATCCAGACATACTGCTCGCTGCCAAACGAAACGGACGTGACCGACCCTACAAACGACGCATTACGCTTGCTCTGCGAATCCTGAAATACGACCCGCACGGTGTGGGGGCTCGTTGAGTCGCGATTGACCAGCATCAACGACCAGTTTCCGTCGGGACGACGCACCGCATAGGACGTCACCAAAAGATTGCCCTCGGCATCAGTGATATCAGTGGAGCTGGGGAACATGTGATGGAGGCCGGCGCGGTGCTGCACCCACTCCAGGTTGATCATGTGAGCGGCGAAGTAGGTCGACGTATATCCCTTGATCTCGTAGGTCTCGTCGGAAACAAAATTGGACCACGACGCCCAACCGAGACAGGTGTTCCGCACTCCCTGCGGCTGAATCGGCGAGTGGTAGAAGGCCGCGCCACCGCCTTCGAAGAACGAGCCGATGTTGTCGGCCAGCCACAGGCCCCCAAAGATCGTGGTCATGGGCCCGGTCAAGGACCAGGAAAGATGACTCTCGCTCACGATCAGCGGGACATCGTTCGGCACGCCGTCCGCGCGCCACACTTGCAGGATGTGCTTCATCAAGCGCGGCTCGCTGTAGAGACTCTTCCAGCTGATGTCGCAGGGCTCGAACGGATAATGTTCGAACGAGACGAAGGCCAGGTCGGAGAGGCGGCCGTGTGCCTTGAGGTAGTCGACGAAGCGGCCCATCCATGACGTGCGACCTTGGGCATCAGGCCAGAGCCGGATGTCTTCGTTGACGCCTTCGAAAATCGGCCCGCCCAGCCTGAGCTTCGGGTCGACCGTGTGCAAAGCTCCGGCCCACTGCAGGTAGAGCGCCGCATAGTCTTCCGGCATGGCATGTTTGCCGTCGGGCTCTTCGCCCATCTCGATGTGCCCGATCGCATAGCCGCGCCGCTCGATGTAGGCGATCTGTGCCGCCGCGTCGTCGGGCGTACCGTAGAGCATCGTGACCGGAATCATGGCCGGCAGGTTGTTCGTCAGCCCGCTGGTGAAGAAAAGGTCGAACCCGGTGTGCTGGTAGGCTCCGCCGTCATTCACATCGCCTGCTGCATGCCAAGGATCAATGGACGAGACAGCATACGTGGTGCGCCGCTCGTCCGGTTGCTTCGTGACTTGCTGGATGGCGTAACCCACGCAGTTCCGCACGTCGCCAGGTCCATGCTCATCGCAGGTGTTGGAAGACTCCGTCATCAGAATCCGCAGGTACCGCGTTGACACCGGAGCGTCTGTAACCTTCAACGTGACCGTTCCACCCTGCGCGCTCTTCAGAGCACTTGAGGGAAAGACCTTCCATTCCCCTTTTGGTCCTCCATCAAAGTCGAGTGCGTTAGTGCCAACCCAATACTCCACCTGATAGCTCGTTGCGTAGGGGCTCGCCCACGCGATGCGGATGGCGCTCACTGGCTTTTCCGCTTGCAGGTCCACCACCACCCATTGCGGATGCAGCGCATCACTTTCACCCGTGAATTTGCTCGTGAGATACGGGTTGCTCTTCCAGTAAGTCAGGTTCGGACCCTGTATCGGACGATCGCCGCTGGTCGCGAATCCGCGGTGCGGGAGAGCATAGGCCAGGATGTAGCGAATCGGTTCCTTGAGGTCCGTCGAGCCGGTGAAGTATCCGCTGCGATGCGCAGTATCACTCCAGGTGCCGTTCTCGGTCCAATGCCAGGCGGCCATCCGGAGCTCAGTGTTGTTGCGGTAGGTGATCGGTCCCCAGCCGGCTGAGAGCGCTTCCTGGAGGATATGGGGCGTATACACCTTGTTGATGTCCGTGCGCGAGAGGACATCAATCGAGCTGCCGAGCGCGCTGTTGGGATCGAACGCATTGATGG
>WNFY01003596.1_pt1 | contig 14477 bp, 9 predicted proteins | sample 5400091 | NCBI WGS metagenome assembly WNFY01 (sample SAMN13153364, study PRJNA577476) | soil metagenome | isolation source: 60 cm soil or saprolite under grassland replicate 1 | place: USA:California | collected 2016-06-15 | reverse complement strand
TGGATAGCTAACAGTGCCGGCAACAAGTAAGCTAAGTTCCGCTGCATTGCGGCCGTTCAAAGGCAGTTCAGTGATGCTTCGCTGTTCAATCACTTGCTTAAGCGTCGAAGTTGTTGTGTCGACTTGCTCTCCGGCGGTACTCACTGAAACCGACTCAGACACCGCCCCAACTTGCATGTTCACATTCGCCGTCAGAGTTTGGTCCGCCAGCAACGTCACGCCTTTTTGATCGAACGAATGAAACCCAGTTGCTTCCACGGTCAGGTTATATTGCGACGGCCGAAGTGAGTCCAAAACGTAGTATCCGCTTGAGTCAGTGGTGGCCGTGCGCGAGAATCCTTTGCCTGCTTCCGTCACTGTGACTTTGGCGTCCGGGATCACGGCGCCGGTAGGATCTTTTACCGTACCGACGATACTGCCTAGGCCCTGCGCGTGAACCAGCCCGGAAAAGACAGACATGCAGAACAGCAGCAAGCCGAACTGCGTTAACCATGACCCCAGGCTCTTCTGTCTTTGCTTTGCACACTGCTCCAGAAATGAGCCGCGATATGTTCTCCTCAATTTCATGGCTTTCTCCTTCAAGTTAGTGAGCCTGTATCCCGGGCCAGTGATAGTCTGACTTGGATTGACGGTGGTACGGACTGATGCCGAGCGATTTCCCGGCATTGCCAGGAACGGCGCTTCGAATGATGCGTCCCGAGACTCAGGATAGAATCGGTTGCTCAGTTCTGGTGCGTTCCATCTAGTCTCTTGCTCGTCTGCTCGAGAAAAATGCGACCCTTAATGAAATACCATTCCGAGTGGAATTGTTTGATTGGTCAAACCATTTTGAGAAATCTGAGACGTTTTACCACGGTCGCTTATCCTGGTCAAGATTTTTGTTCGAAAAAAAAACAAAAGGTCGACACGGTGCTTACCGCCCGATATGCATTGATTGGATTAGGTTCTTGACAGCACTTCTCGGGCGATGGTAAACGTGCACGCGCAGTGCGCGGGAATGCCGAATAAGCAAAGTCGTAAAGCGTCGGCAAAATCATAAAAACCCTCGAATGGTCAGACCAAGCGGAATTTATTATTGACTAGCGAAGTTTTCAGTCTGATGAGGCAGCAGCCTGGGCTGGGATCTTAAGTCAGGTTTTCGAGGACCAGGAAGGCGGGCGAGGAAGTTGCTTCAGTGCGGGCCACAATCAGGCCTGCCCAAACAAGACTCTAGACGGAGGTAGGGATGAAAACGTACAGAGTGTTTTCGGGAATGCTCAGCCTTATCCTGGCTGTTTTTGTAGTCGGTTTTACGCTAACCAGCGCGCGAACCACTTATTCGAACGTCGCGAGTCCGACTGCGGCGACAACCGATGCCGGCGTCTTTGACGTGAGAGCTTTCGGGGCTAAAGGCGACGGTAAGGCGCTCGACACTCCGGCAGTAAACAAAGCGATCGAAGCGGCAGCACAGGCAGGTGGCGGCACGGTGCGTTTCCCCGCGGGCACGTACCGCTGCTTCTCAATTCACCTGAAGAGCAACATCACTCTATACATCGATCAGGGCGCGACGATCCTGGCTGCTAGTCCCGCCGACAAAGACGGACAATATGACGCCCCGGAACCTAACCAGTGGGATCAGTATCAGGACTTTGGTCACACCCACTGGCACAACAGCCTTATCTGGGGCGAGAACCTCGAGAACATTTCTATCCTTGGACCGGGCATGATTTGGGGCAAGGGGTTGGTGCGAGCGGGTAACCAGTCGCGCACGAAAGCGCAGAACGATGCGCTGGGAAGCGCTCCATCTGATCCGCACGCCGGTCCATTTGGCTATCCTAACCCGCGCGACGCTGTAGAGTCCGGTTGGGGAAACAAGTCGATCAGTCTGAAGCTTTGCCGGAACGTCATCATTCGCGACATTTCGATCCTGCATGGCGGCCACTTTGCAATCCTCGCAACCGGCGTTGATAACCTCACAATCGATAATTTGAAGATCGACACCAACCGCGATGGCATAGATGTTGACGCCTGCAAGAACGTGCGCATTTCAAATTGTAGTGTCAACTCGCCTTTCGACGACGGCATTTGCCCGAAGAGTTCCTTCGCGCTTGGTTATGCGCGTGCGACGGAGAATGTAACGATCACGAACTGCCAGGTTAGCGGCTACGACGAGGGCACCCTTCTCGACGGCACGTACAAACGCGACTTTAGAAACCAAAATGGGACGTTCAGTCCGACGGGCCGAATCAAGTTTGGGACCGAATCAAACGGAGGGTTCAAGAACATCACAGTCTCCAACTGCGTCTTCGAGTACTGCCGTGGTCTTGCGCTTGAAACAGTAGACGGAGCATTGTTGGAAGACGTAACCATTAACAACATCACGATGCGCGACGTCAGCAACTCGCCGTTTTTCCTGCGACTCGGATTTCGCGGGCGTGGACCGAAGGAGACGACCACGGTGGGCGCGCTCAGACGAGTCATCATTAGCAACGTTGTAGTCTACAACGCCGATCCGAGGTACGCTTCGATTATCAGCGGCATTCCCGGTCACTCGATCGAAGATGTGCGACTGAGTAATATTCGCATCTACTACCGGGGTGGCGGCACGAAAGAGCAGGCCGCACTCGACCCGCCGGAGAAAGAAGATACATACCCGGAACCAACGATGTTTGGGGAGCTACCTGCTTATGGCTTCTTTATTCGCCATGTGAAGGAGCTCGAAATGCGTGACGTCGAAGTTAGTTATCTTAAGGAAGACGCGAGACCGCCGTTCGTTCTTAATGATGTTGTGGGCGCAGACTTTCAACATGTCAAAGCCCAGCGCAGCGAGGGTGTGCCAATCTTTGCGTTAAAGAATGTCGCGGATTTCAGTGCTCATCAATGCTGGCCTTTGGCTGATACGAGACTGGACCACGTCGATGTGAAAAGGCTTTGAAGAGTTAGGCAAGGTTCGGGGAAGCCCTGCGTAAGGCTTCTCCACCGGGCTAAATTCACGGCGCGAATTAGAGGTTCCGGAAAAAAGTCGTATAACCACCTACATGTCCGTCAGCCGCAGGCAAACCGGCGACGGGATCTCAATCACGTGCCCGGTTGGCAGCAATTTCCCTGTTACCTTGTCGATCCGAAAACTAACGATGCTATCTGAATTCTGATTCGCGGCAAGCAGAAAAGTTCCGCTGGGATCGATGGTGAAGTTGCGCGGCGTCCTCCCTCCAGTTGAAACGTGCTCCACCAGAGAGAGCGCTCCTGTGCTCTTTTCAATGGCATAAACGACAATGCTGTCATGCCCCCGATTTGAGCCGTAGAGAAATCTTCCCGATGGTAAGACATGAACGTCCGCACTGGAATTCTGTTCGGAAAAACGGGAAGGCAGAGTTGGGATGGTTTGCAGTTCACTTAGTTTTCCTGCCGCACTGTCATAAGTGAAAGCCGTTAGTGTCGAATTGAGCTCGTTGATCACATAAGCCCACCGGCCATTTGGGTGAAACGTAAAGTGACGCGGACCCGCGCCCGGCTTCAGCTTCACCCAGGCCTCGTTGTTCGGCGACAGCTTTCCGCTGCGAGAATCAAACTGGTAAATCATGATTTTGTCGAGACCAAGATCCGATACAAACGCATGACGATTGGCGTGATCCAGGACAACACTATGAGCGTGCGGCCCCTTTTGCCGCTCAGGATTAATACTTGATCCGCCGTGCTGGACCATGTCAACGGGCGCCCCCAAACCGCCGTCATGTAGAGGCAGGACCGCCGCGTTCCCGCCATCGTAATTGGCAACCAATACAAACTTGCCCGTTTTATCGATGGTCAGATAACAGGGTGAGCTTCCCAGCGAAGGCTGTTGGTTTATTTGCTTCAGGAGTCCGGTGCCCGGCTCGATCTGGAACGCACTGACCGCTCCGCTGGGCTTTCCGCCAAACTCCTTTACCTCATTCACGGCATAGAGATGTCGGCTTTCCTTGTCGATAGCCAGAAAAGAGGGGTTCACTATGCCCTTTGAAATGTCGAGACGTGTTACCTGACCCGTGGACAGGTCGAGGCGACAAATATAGATACCCTCACTTCGACCAGAGGTATAGGTACCCACGTATAGGAGGAGTTCCCGCGGTGCGTCCGAAAAAAAGGAACCCGCACTGGTGCGGGCGCCGAAAGCAAGCCCGGCCAATCCGAATCCGGTCAGGCGAAGGAAATCGCGACGGGGAAAAGTATTTGTTTTCATGTTCGTTGCTGCTTGTCCTGCCAATAGTCCGCGCTGCTATACTAAACGCAGCTTGCGAGAATTCATCAAGAGACCTGTTTGTTGGGCCACTAACGTCAACATCAGGGAGGCATTAATTGTAACTCGCTAACCATGATCGTCCGCAAGAATGTGCAGCATCAGCGAAATGCTTAGCAACTCTTGTTGAATGCCGCCTCTCTCTTTTCTGGCCTGACCCACGATCTGCAGCGAAAATTCCGACGCCGTCTACTCAGCAAACATTCTGATCCGTTTCGCCACGGAATGTGATGCGGGCATGATCTCGCGTTCTCCTTTGTAAATAGATTGAACTGATGAAAAACGATCCACCATTCGCCGCCCCTCCTGTTGTTGCATGGCCACGTCGTGTTCGTGTCGCAGGTGCGATTAGCTTTATCTTGCTGCTTAGTCCTGCAGGCTATTCTCAGACGAAATCTTTGGTCATAGCAGTGGAGGACGACGCTGCACCCTGGTCGCGTGCAGACGGAACAGGCTATGCCAACGACCTCGTCGTCGCCGCTTTCAAAGCAGTTGGTATAGAAGTCGAGCTCCGTGCGATGCCTTATGCTCGATGCAAGCGGATGGTAGTCAATGGCGAAATTGTGGGTTGTTTGAGCATGTCTCCGTCGCAAGAGTTTGTGGGCGTCGTCGAATTCTCCGCGAGGCCGTTATTCACCTGTTATGCCGGGTATTTTTATAACGTTGATAAGCCGCCACAAGTAAGGCGGCAAGAGGATTTACCCTTAAAGACCGTCGTGGGGACGGTTATCGGATACGAATATCCCGAGGCCTTTGAAAACCTCAGACGTAAGGGTGTCATCATTCCGGAAGCGTCGCCGTCTGAAGAAATAAATTTGAAGAAACTCGCTCTGGGACGCGTCGACCTCGCGTTGCTTACCTACAACGAAGTCAAATCGTCCGGGTGGCTGATTGAGCGAGCTGGGGTCAACGGTAAGGTCAAAACTGCATTCCGTGCCGGAGTGTTGGACTCTTATATAGGCTTTAGCAAGAAAAATCCTAAAGGACCATGGGCGTTGCAACAGTTCAACAAGGGCTATCGTCTCATCACGATTAACGGTACTGTTGGTCGCGTCAAAACGAGATGGTCCCGGAAACTGGCCCGGGAGAAAACGTCCGAACGCGAATAACCGGAGACAACGCCGCTGTGACTATGAAAGCTTTCTTATCAATATCCGTTCAGCTCCTGTTGGCAGTTCTCGTTACGGTTATTTCCGTTCTCGGAATTTCCAGCATCATCGAACTCAATATCCTCGAGCACCGAGAGACGAAGCTGCTCCAGGGGAGAGGGACTCTGACGGCCGATCGAATAGCCAACAGTTTGGCTTACCCTCTCTGGAATCTTAACCGCGAAGAAACAGAGCATGTAGTGCTTGACGAAATCAGTTCAGCCGACATCTTTCGCATTCGAGTGTTTGACGAACACGGCGAGCTGTATCTCGGTAAGGTAAGGGGTGCAAATGGATTAATCGGAAACATCGGTACCGCGAACGCAGACGGGGTGCCCGACTCCCACGCTTCGTTGTACTCTTATTCAAGACCGATAAGCTTCAGAAACACCTCCATCGGCCGCGTAGCGCTCGACGTTACTGACGCATCTCTTCAGTCGGATCTTCGGAAGTTGCGTTGGGGTATTGCAATAAAACTGCTGCTGTTGGCCGTCATATTGTCGGTGGTCCTGTATGTTACGCTGCGCTTGCTCGTCATCCGGCCAATTTCCACTCTCAAGTCGTGGGTTGAGGACATTCCCTCTGGTTCAGGTTTGTTGGCTCCTCGTTTCAAACGCTCCAGAGAGATCAACCTACTGGCGGAAGCGTTCGCTGATATGTCCGTCAGTCTTCATAAGAAGAACATAGATCTTCAGAAATCGGCGAAAGAGATCCGCGACCTCTACAACAATGCACCTTGTGGTTACCACTCGCTTGATGCAAACGGCGTGTTTATTCAGATAAATGACACTGAACTCAGTTGGCTTGGGCTCACTCGCGAAGAAGTAGTCGGAAAATTGCGGTTCAGTGATGTATTAACCGCTGAGGGACGGGAAACATTTGCAAGACTATATTCGCAGTTCCTCGCGGAGGGATCGGTGCATGACCTGGAATACGAGCTCGTTCGGAAAGACGGTACAACCCGAACCGTACTCTTGAGCGCGACGGCTGCCAGAGATGAGGCAGGTACCTACGTGATGAGCCGCTCCACTCTCTACGACATCACGGAACGTGTGCAAGCTGAACGTCGGGCCAGTGACCTGGCTTACTTTCTTAGCAAAATGCGCGAGGCCGTCATCGTAAGTGATCTCGAATATCGCTTCATTTACTGGAACCAGGGAGCTGAACAACTCTTTGGATTTACTTCTGAAGAGGTGATGGGAAAAAACGCGGAGGAACTATTCCATGATGATTCAGGCGACGTACTGACGGCGATCCGTCAAATTGTTGCTGAGAAGGGCGAATGGCACGGCGAACTCCAGGCCTCGGACCGACACGGCCGAAAATTCTTCATCGAGTCGCGTTGGACACTTGTGCACGACGCTGCCGGTCAGCCTGAGGCCATCATCTCAATTGCAAACGATGTGACGGAACGCAAACTGGCTCAGGACGCCTTGCGCTCCTCCGAGGAAAGGTTTGCGCGAATCTTTAACCTCAGTCCTTATAGGATGGGCATCATTCGCATCAAAGACGGTATGATCCTCGCCGTCAACGACTGTTGGTTGCGGGAGATAGGCTTCTCCCGGGGTGAGATCGTGAACCATCCCATTTTTGAGCTGGACCAGTGGTTGGGTGATGAAGCCATGAGTCAGGTTCGCGAGCGTCTGGAGGACGCCAAACCCTTTGTTGCTCTTGAAGGTGTTCTAAGAACAAAGTCCGGCGAGCGTCGAGTAGCGCTTTCGTCGGGCGTGGTAGTCGACTTTGATGAGGAGCCCTGCTATCTCTGGGCTGCAAACGACATAACTGAGCGCAAGCGAGCTGAAGAATCGCTGCAGTTGTCGGAAAAGAGATTCTCGATCGCCTTTAATTCAAATCCGCTCCTGGCGACGATTTCAACGCTTGACGGTGGTCGCTTTCTGGACGTTAACGACGCCTTCATCGCTATCAGTGGTTACTCACGAGAGGAAGCTCTGGGGCATACCGGTCCCGAACTCAAACTCTGGTCCCGGCCTGAAGATCGTTTTCGGCTCATGAGCAAACTGGAGCAGGAAGGCAAAGTGCGCGGCTTCGAGGCCCACCTGCTCACGAAGCGCGGCGAAGAGCGGAACATGCTCCTCTCTATTGAAAAAATTGAGCTCGAAGGGCGGACATGTCTGTTGCACGCCGGCATCGACATCACTGAACGCCGACAAACGGAGGACCAAAACAGAAAGCTGCTGCACAACCTCGGTAAGAGGGTCAAAGAGTTGACAGCGCTGCATGATGCTTCACGCCTGCTGCAACAGTATGAAGCTGACACTGCCATAGTTCTCGATGAGCTGGCTTCGCTTTTGCCCCAGGCGTTTCAATATCCCGAGGTCACAGCTGCACGAGTCAGGCTTGGCGAGACCGAAACGCAGACAGCCACCTTCGCTGCCGGCTTACCCGTATTACATACCGACTTTGTGACAATCGAGGGCCAGCGAGGCAGCATCGAGGTAAATTATTTGGAAGAGCTGCCGTTGGAAGTCGAAGGGCCCTTTCTTGCCGAAGAACGGGCGCTCATCGACACCCTGGCCGATATTCTGAAGAGTGCCTATGACCGGAGACAATCAAAGCTGAACCTGGAGGCAAGTGAAGAACGTTATCGCACCCTGTTTGAAACTGCTCCCAATTCAGTCCGTGTTTTCGGCTCCAACCTGGGGCTGATAATGGCAAATCAGCAGGCAGCGAAGTTGTTCGGATATGAAAGTGCGGAGGAAATGATAGGCATGCAAGCTCGCGACTTTGTCGCCCCGGCGGATTGGCCGCGTGTTCGCGAAACGGTTACGGAAGTAGTTGGGACAGGCGGGGTAGTGAGTCATGAGCTGACCGGGGTCAGGAGAGATGGCACGCATTTCGATGTTGAGTCGCGGTTTACGAGGATTCTGGATGAGGACGGGGAGCCTCGAGCCTTTCTATCTGTCAGCTCTGATATTACAGAGCGCAAGTTGGCGGAGCTTGCGCTGAAAACCTCCGAAGAGCAACTGCGTGCGCTGTCGGCAAAGATGCACTCAGCTCGGGAAGAAGAGGGTACACGTATCGCGCGTGAAATACATGATGAATTAGGCAGCGCTTTGACGGGATTGAAATGGGATATTGAGAAAATGGGTGAGACCTTGTCCCGACCTTTGAAGGGGGCTGGTATTGCGCAGGTGCGCAAGCGGATCGGTGCAATGACTCACCTAATCGAGTTAACCGTTGAAACCGTGAGACGTATCTCATCTGAGCTGCGTCCGGTTGTGCTCGACGATCTCGGCGTTGTTGCCGCGATTCAGTGGCAGGCACAACAGTTCCAGGCACGCACCGGGATCAAATATCATTGGAATACGACAGTTGACACAGTCGAACTGACCCAGGAAAGTGCAACTGCCGTGTTTCGCATCTTCCAGGAGATCCTCACCAACGTGCTGCGACATTCAGGAGCCACCTGCATTTCCGTGGAACTGCGAAGTGGTAACGGCTATCTCGAGTTGAAGGTTAGAGATGATGGGCGGGGCATTAGTGATAGCGAAAAGGTGAACACTCGCTCGCTTGGTCTACTGGGAATGAGGGAGCGAGCGTTGCTCGTCGGAGGGGAAGTTAATATCCTTGGCGCAAACGGCGAGGGCACTACTGTAGTCGTGCGTGTTCCAGCGGTGGACCAGCCGGTGGAGAGGGCATGCTTAGAATCCTAACAATCGACGACCATGAAATTGTTCGTGACGGTATCAAAGGACTCTTCGGCGCGTCCAGCGCGAGATTTGGCGAGGCCCGCAGCGGCCCCGAAGGGTTGGCGATGGTCCGCGAACAGGATTGGGATATCGTCGTACTCGATCTGTCGCTCGGCGGGCGCAGCGGTCTCGATGTGCTGAAGGAGATCAAGCAACTTCGACCGAAGTTGCCAGTCTTGATTCTTAGCATGCACGCGGAGGAGCAATATGCAATGCGCGCCTTCAAGGGCGGCGCTTCCGGCTACATTTCCAAAAGCAGTGCCCGAGACGAACTACGCAGCGTGATCTTGAAAGTGATCAAGGGAGGTCGATACGTCAGTCCGTCACTTGCCGAGAAGATGGTTTTCGACCTGACGACGTCAGACAGACCCGTTCATGAGACTCTCTCGGATAGAGAACTCGAAGTCTTGTGTCTCATCGCATCGGGAAAAACTGTCGGTGAGATCGCCGCTAAGTTATCGCTAAGCGACAAGACTATCAGTACCTATCGGCGGCGCATCCTAAACAAAATGGTGATGAAGAACAATGCCGAACTAACGCACTACGGCATCCGAAATGGTTTGGTAGACTGAGGGCTACAGAAGAGTGCAGGCAACGCTCTTGTCTAAAGCTGCAGAAAGTAGAACATCTGCTCTCGTATGTAGCCAACCACATTGAATTCCGCCCCAAAACAGGCTGCGCGACGAAGTAATCACACAAGCCAAGAGAATTTACAGGTTGGGAAGGTGGGCAAAGCGCAGCGCGCCCCTGCTCCAGCGTAGCGTCATTAACCCTATTATTCTTCAAGACTCACTGGATCGAGTCTGCATTAGAACTGAGCGGATTTTTGTTGCCCGGGCAAGAAGCTACGCTACGTTGGATCGGGGCGGGCTGCGCTCTTGCCCGCCTTCCCAACCTGCAAATTTGCGGAGGTTGATCTGTTAAATGAAGGTTGGGTGGTATTGGATCTTCATTCAATTCGAAAAGCTTGTTTGAGGTTGTTGTTGATCTCCACGCCCTTTTGTCTCCAAAGTAAGACAAATTGAATGCAGCGGACTCTTGAGTGTTTCTCAAAGGACAGCAGGAAATCTCTTTCCGCGCTAATGGATGACTACAACTAGATCTTGCACTGGTAGTTGCGGTCCAGAGATTAGATTGGAGGATCCGCTTCGGTGGCCGGCTGAGTTGGATTGACGTGAATCGTGTTTGTATTTGCATCCACGTAAAAGTGGTTCTTGCCGGTAGCACCCACGCCTTCAGTGACCTGGGGGTCCGCATTGATTTGGTAGCTTGGTTGCTGGGCGGTTGATTTAGGAATGACCTTCATCGTGTAGACGTAGCCGTCAAGCACCGGCGTCGTTCCAGCGAAACGGGCGTCAAGGAGGTTCTCCTTCAACATCTCGTCAAACGTTCCAAAGGCGTTGCGTTGATGGCCGTTATAAAAAAGCATCTGCTGCTCGGCAATCGTGCGCAGGGTTTTGACCGCCGCCGCCTCGTTTGCAGATTTCACTGCCGCCTTCCATCCCGTCACGCCGACGGCTATCAGGATTCCGATTATGGCGATGACGATCATCAATTCGATCAACGAGAATCCTCGCTGGGCTTCGTCGTTTTTATCGAGGGGTTTCATAAAGCCTCCTTACACTCCTTACACGAAACAGGACGGTTCAAGTTCCTGATTCTGGTCGATATATTCATGACGGTTTGAGTCTACTACAGGAGCACCTCAAGGTCACTCGGCCACGCGCTTCTGCAGCTGTCGCTGGCAAAGAGATGTTGGCTAGCGCACAGATCGGACCCGATCGCTACCGCTCCGCAAAAACCACTTTGCGAAACAGCGAGGGGTAGTGACCTGATTCTTTCCCCGACACTCGAGCTGAAGCGGATCAAACAGACCCGGCCGATATTCCGCAAACCTTCGGGTAGTTCACACCTGGTCGCTCCTCCAGTCCAAGCAACTTTGACGTGCGGCTCCTACTCTTAACATGTAGAATGCAGCGAGGTTAGAAACGGGCTCGAAGTATGCGCAGCTTGGAAACAATCAACGGTCAACAGACAACGACTGCTGGTTCGGTCGAAAAGATCGAACGATTGCAGAATGCTGTGGAAACCGTCATCAGGGGGAAGCCAGAGGCTGTTCGACTGGCGATTATCACCCTAATCGCCGGCGGACACCTGCTGGTGGAGGACGTCCCCGGCGTTGGCAAGACGACGTTGGCCCATGCATTGGCTCGGGCTCTCGATTGCAGTTTTCAGCGCATACAGTTTACTTCTGATTTGCTTCCGTCCGACGTGATCGGCCTTTCGGTGTATGACCAGCACCGTGGTGTTTTCGAATGGAAACCCGGCCCCGTTTTTGCGAACGTGGTTTTGGCTGACGAGATCAACCGCACAACGCCAAAAACTCAATCGGCGCTGCTGGAAGCGATGGCTGAACGTCACGTCACGGTGGAAGGCGTAACGCACGGCTTACCGGCCCCTTTCATTGTTCTTGCCACGCAGAACCCTATTGAACATCACGGCACCTATCCGTTGCCCGAATCGCAGCTCGATCGTTTCATGTTGCGTCTGCGCATTGGCTATCCGGAACCCGCTGACGAGCAGCGAATCTTGCGCGATCGTGAACATGCCGATCCACTCAACGATCTGCAGCCTGTGATGAGTGGTCATGAAGTGATGAACCTTCAACGCGCTGTTGCTACGGTATCGGTCGCCGATGCGCTGGTGGAATACCTCATGCGCATCGTTGCCGCAACGCGTGATTCGGAGATGCTCGATCTGGGCGTGAGCCCGCGCGCGACACTGTCTCTTTTTCGTGCCGCGCAGGCACTGGCCTTGACTGAAGAGCGTTCCTATTGTATTCCGGACGATATCAAGCGTTTGGTCGTGCCGGTGTTTGCACATCGAATCGTCGTTAGCTCCCGCTTTTCGTCTTCCCTGCGGCGCAGCGAAGAGGCCGAGTTCGTCCTCAACGAAATCCTGAAAACGGTCAGTGTCCCTCTCTGAATTTAAGGACGAAGGCTGAGGAATGGGGGATGAGCGAAAAGACGGCAACAGCGGGTCGCGCTAGTTTCTCATCTCACATCCCTCGTGGTTCACAACTTACACGCCTTGTGTTGGGGACGCTGCTCGTCCTCGCTGGTCTGACAGCCGCGTTGGTCACTGTCCTTGCTCGGCACGCCGAGGAGAGCGGCCTGGCTGCCGCCGCTGCGTTGTTGTCCCTGATGATCGCCGTTCTCCTAATCATCTTTATCGTCCCGCCATTAGCACGTTCTGCACGACTCGAGATTGTCGGCCTGGATCTTCCTTTCGAGCCTACCAGTGGTGGTGGCGTATTTCTCGCTATCATTATCGTGGTCGGATTCGCGGCTTGGAACACTGGAAACAATCTTCTGTTTCTAGTTTTCTCGCTGCTTTGTTCCACTCTATTTGTTGGCTGGGTCGCCGCTCGGGTCTCCCTGCGCGACCTAACCGTTGCGGCGCGTTTTCCAGATCACATTTTTGCCGGCGAAGCAGCGCCGGTCATTGTGACTTTGCGAAACACAAAGCGAGTATTGCCATCATTTTCCATTCTGGTGGAAGCCCGTGGTCCAAACAATCCGCTGGGCTCGGAAAGACCCAGACTTCGCAAGCTCTATCGCAAACGTCTGCTTGCCTACTTTACCTACGTGCCGCACCACGCCGCCACGGAGCAAAGAGTCGAACAGTTGTTTCCCGAACGCGGGCATGTGCTAATCAATGGGTTTGAGCTGTCAACTCGGTTTCCCTTCGGTTTCTTTCGCCGGCGCCGGCGACTGCGGGCGCGCAATGTAGACATAGTCGTTTATCCCAAGCCAGAAGTAATCAGCGACGATCTGCATCTGTTGCCGATGTACGCTGGGCGAATGGCGTCAGTGCGGCGAGGCGCGGGCCAGGATCTGTTTTCCCTGAGAGACTATCAACACCAGGACGACTTGCGACATATAGATTGGAAGGCCACTGCAAGGTCGCGGCGCTTGACTGTTCGTGAATTCACTTCAGAAGAGGAGCGAAGAATAACCATCATTCTCGATACGCGTCTCGGCCCCGGCCCGGCTGAGGATTTGGCCCTACGATTTGAACGCGGAGTTGTACAAGCCGCCTCACTGCTCAAGCATTTCATTGACGAACGCGGGGAGGTCAGGCTTGTGCTTGGTGAAGATGGAGGCGCATTTGGAGCCGGAACGGAACACCTTTACCGCTGTTTGCGACGCCTGGCACTGGTGACACCCCAAAGTAACCATTCCGAATCTGACCGCCAGTCAGGAGCGGAAGAGTTTGGAGACGAGCATGCACAAGGACCAGTCGGACACGACTATGCCATCCTGTTGACGGCTGCTTCTCCGGGCTCAATCCCCGCAGCCGTTTGGCGTACCTCTCATGTGATTTACTTGTGAGAAGTTAGTGGCAGACACTAGCCAGACAATAATGCTATATTCGTCATCTCTAACTCGCTTCGCCAGTTACAAAAATTAGAAGGAAACCCCTCAGTACCTGCAAAATCCGGTGGCCCGGCATCAATCCCCCTTTGTCGTTTACACGCGCTCGACTATTTTGCTCGTTGGGTTGTGCTTCATTTTCTCTGGAGCAACCGCACTCATCTACGAGATCTTATGGGCCCGCATGTTGGGCCTTGTTTTTGGGACAAACACGCTGGCCGTCAGCACCGTGCTTGCCGCGTTCATGGGCGGACTTGCGCTCGGTAGCGCACTCGCAGGACGTCTATCCGCACACATCAAGCGGCCCTTGCGAACCTATGGCTGGATGGAAGTCGGCGTTGCGGTTTACGCGTTGCTCGTACCCTACATGTTTCACTGGGTCGACAATCTCTACGCGCTGGTCTGGCAGCACTTTCACCCGGGCATCTTTTCGTTCAGCCTCTGGCGCTTCGTGCTGTCCTGCCTGATGTTGCTGGTTCCTACGACATTGATGGGCGCGACCTTACCGGTCTTATCAGCTGCGTTGCTCCACTCATTCGGTCACAACTCAAATTCAGTGACCAGGCTTTATGCTTGCAATCTCGCAGGTGCGATCTTGGGAACACTTGTCGCCGGATTCATTTTGTTACCGAGCGTGGGCGTCCGCTCCACAATTCTGATCGCAGCTGCCATCAACATATTCATCGGCGTGACGGCCATGTTGTCGGAACGACGGGCGGAATCGGCCCAAGAGGACGACCACTCGTCCGGCATCGATCTCCTGGTTGAAACAGATAAGGCGCCCGCGCCGATCGAAGGGCGCCGGTTTTGGTTATTCTGCGCACTTGCTTCCGGTTTCGTCACAATCAGCACACAGATCGCCTGGACGCGAATGCTGATGATGATCATAGGTTCAAGTACCTATGCTTTCAGTATTGTGGTGGCGCTA
>WNFY01009342.1_pt1 | contig 14484 bp, 8 predicted proteins | sample 5400091 | NCBI WGS metagenome assembly WNFY01 (sample SAMN13153364, study PRJNA577476) | soil metagenome | isolation source: 60 cm soil or saprolite under grassland replicate 1 | place: USA:California | collected 2016-06-15 | reverse complement strand
TAAAGCCAGCGCCACTCGTGAATGCGTCAACGAACCCGGTGACTGTGATCTGGGCATTCGGCGAGTGGTTGGGGAAAAGGCCCAAAGTTGAATTCGCCGGAGTAACGAAATCGACATGAAAACGCCAGCCCTTGACCTGGGTCAAGGTTATGCCACCGGTAGCTGGGCTGTCGATAGCCAGGAGAAATTCATCTTCTCCCGCAGGTGGCGCAGTGCCCGTGCGGAAGGTCGCAGGGACAAGGCTATAGGAATCGCCCAGCCCCGCTGGAGGTATAGTAAACGCGATGGCATTGGCAGGACCACCACCAATCATCGACGCCCGATCGAGCGCGAAAGCGCGCACTCCAACGAAGGTCGTGTTATTAACAAACAGGTTAACCGTCAGAAAATAGGCGTTTTGAGCGGGGCTCCCGCCGGCGTTCCACATCGCTAACTTCGGGTAGTCGCCCAGTTGGGTTGGGTTTGCCGGATCAATCTGGACCGCATAAAGGGCCCAGGGGCCGGCCACGGGGTCGGGGCTCTGGGAGACACCGATGCATTCCCAAAATGAAGTGCCCGGAAACGCGGGGAAAGCAAAGTCAGTGATCACCCAGCGATCAGCCTGATGATCATAGAAAGCAAATGGATCTCCGTTGTTGTCGGTCGAGCAAGGCGTACCCGTTAAGGGGGCGAAGAATGAATTGTATGTGGTTGGCCCCGCCAGGAGGGTGCCAGTCTTATTATAGATCGCGAAAGCGACGTTGACTGCTTCGACATAATGATTCGGACCGACATCTCCATCGGTGTCCGGCGGCGCGCAAGCGCAGGCCTGCGCTGCACTCAGCCCCTCGAAGGTCAGCAGTGGGGACGGCATGTTGGGCGCCGGCCGCCAAAGATTTTTGACCAGTTGTTGGACCTTCGCCAAGCCAGAAATGCCGTACCCTGCCGACGCTCCTGCCTGACCCGTCCCGTGCGGGTAGCGCGTCAGCACTCTCTCCTCAGTTTCCTCCTTCGGCGCGATGTAAGGGAGCTTTCGTAAATCCATGTTCAGCGCGACAGGGCCGACCATCCGGACGACGTCCGGCCTCTGCGTGCCAGGCGAGGCCTGTGTCGCGGAGCGATTGTTTTTCGCGCCCTTTGCCTGGGCGAACACGCTCGAAAACGCGCCAGTGGCAAGTAGCGCCAGAAAGACGCCAGCAAGAAAGACAAACAGACCGGTTAAAACACGGAGATTAAAGAAGGCGGATTGTGAAGTGGATTTCTTTTTCATGGAAGGATTCTTTGGATGAGCATTTCGCTTTTGTTGAAACGCCGGGGGCGTGTCAACGAGTTTTCGTTTTCCCTACTTTGTTGATTTTCCTCGTAGTTCTGGGAGTGGAGCAATCGAGTTATAGCCGCGAACACGGAAGCGTGTCAATACTTTTTTTGAAATTTTCTGGAACCGAATCGTTGAATGGATCCGCTGTAGCCATCGGTGATCCCGGCCGGGGGAAGTTCCCATGCGTCGAAAACCGGCATCACCCCGAAAGCTTTCGGGGCTACAGCATTAGCGATTCGACTTCGCCCTGCCAGGGCCACTCATCGGACCCTTTAACCAATCCGGCCCGCACTGGATTCTCCTTCACGTAGTCCCACTTCTGACTGTAACTCTCACTCGAACGCAAAACATGGTCGAAAAACTCTTCCTGCCAGATCTTTCCAGACAACTTGAGCTCACGCGCCATCCGCTTGCTCGTCCACTGCTTCCAGGCTTGCATAAACGTTGGCAGCGTTTTGGCATCCAATTCGGCTGAACAAAAGAAATGTATATGGTCGGGCATGATGACATAACGTCCGATCGCCCAGCCATGGCGCTTATGTGCGTTTCGCGATTCGTCAGCCAGTACCGCTGCGACTTCTCTTGACGCCAGAATCACCCGTCGTTTGAAAGTGCAGGTGGTGATGAAATAGATCGGCCAATCGATCCACACGCGTTCGACCCGATGCAGATGCTTATGCATTCGTTCATCTGTAGCCCCGAAAGCTTTCGGGGTGATGCCGGCCCGTTTCTATTTATCGTCAACCTCCTCCCAGCCGGGATCACCTATCCCGGCTCCAGTTATGCCAACCGAACCTCAGAATCTCACCGTAACCTGGTTAGAGCAGTTTCCAGTCCCCGCTATGCACACCCTATACGTATAGGTTCCCCTCCCACTGCGGTTGATGTGATCGGTATAGAAACCACCCTGGTTCGGCACGGTGGCGATCAACGCGCCGTCGCGATAGATGTCGATGAAACCCGAGGTCGGCCCACTCCAGAAGAGGTCCACCGTTTGCAGGCCGTGCACTTTGTAAGCACGCGCGTGCAGCGTGATCTGCACCGGTGTCGGTGTAGGTGTAGGTGTAGGCGTTGCAGTTGGCGTTGGTGTGGGCGTCGGGGTCGGTGTCGGCGTAGGTGTGGGTGTCGGCGTAGGTGTGGGTGTCGGCGTAGGCGTTGGTGTGGGGGTTGGCGTGGGAGTTGGTGTGGGCGTCGGCGTTGGTGTCGGAGTCGGGGTAGGAGTTGGTGTTGGCGTTGGTGTTACGGTCGGAGTCGGGGTTGGAGTCGGAGTTGGCCCCGCGCTGAACTCGTCAGCACCAATGTCGGGTGCCACGGGATCGCGCAGATCGCCATCAATATCGTCGGTCACGCCAGTGCCGGGCGCGGCGCCATGTGCAAGTTGCGTGATGGTACCGGGAGGGATGTGCAGATCCATATCGGACACCACGGGGGGCGCTTCAGCCAGCGCAAAGGAGGCGTTGTCGTTTGTCCCTGCCACCGAGAGGGTGCTGGTATAGGTGCGCAGGTTTGCTGGATCCCCAGTCGTTGAGGGATCAAAATCAGCCGCGAAATACTGCCCGGTTCCAGCAGTTGAGCCGACCTGGGCGAGCAAACTCAACGCGCCTGTGGTGGCCGGTCCCTGATAATAGCCATTGTTGTTCCAGGTCAGATTCATCGCGCTGGTGCCAGCCGAGGGCAGATAGACAACCGTGTGGCGGGTGTTATTACCAGTTGGATTGCCACCGGTCAGTTGGTTCGAGAAGAGGTTGTTTCTCACGTCCATGCCGGTCTGGGTCGTGCCGGTAATCATGAACGCGGCAGTTAGATCGGTGCTTACCATGCCGGGCAGCGTTCCAAACAGGTGCACCGAATTGAAGTAAATCCTGTGTCCGGTGCCGCTGGCCACCCGGATACCATAAGCGCCAAAGGTGGTGCCGAACCCACCTGTACCAGCCGTCTGATCGTTCCGAATATCAAACACGAAATTGTTTTGGACCATGTGATTGCTTCCACCACCCAAATTGATTCCGTAAGCCGACCACGTCGCGGGATTATTGTTTCGAATGCGGCTCACTATGTTGCTAGCGATGGTTGTTCCTGAAACAGCCGTGCTGTTGACGCCCGTATCGATGCCGTGAGTGGCGCTGCTCGATGCAATGTAGCCTTCGACGTAAACTGTGTTGCCGAAAACAGAGGCATTACTGGAACCCTGCACGGTGACGCCGATCGCCGTGACTTGATCCACCGAGCCAGCCGTCGGGTTGCCGATGAAGTTTCCATTGATCAGCAAACCCGGAAACACGGTGGTAGCAGAGCCATTGATCGAAACCGCCCGTGCCATCGATGGCGAAAAATTATTGTTGCTGACAACAAGGTCGCTGGCCGTGGCACCGGCGCCGACGCCGGTAGACACGGACGTAATCGCCGAAGGAGGCGTGGTCGGACCGGACGCTCCGGGACCAGCGAAGAACCCGAACGTGGTGTTCTGACTTCCCGTAGTGGTCGTCGCCGTGCTGATATTTCTGCCGGGGGAGCTGCCAATGAAGTTCAGGTTCCTGATCGTATTGTTATTTGCGGTCGTTACGGTGGTTGTGTTCAGTGCGATGCGGATGATGGAAGTAAACGTGGTCGTGTCGATAGCCGTGTTTTGAATCGTCAGATCCCGGTTTGTGCCAGGCGTGTTCGGATTATCGCCGTCGATCGTGACATTGCTGGCGCCGTTGAGTTGCACGACGCCGAAACCGCCCGCCGGATCGCCGCTCACGGAAACGCCATCATTTACCGGGCGAATTAACACCGACGTGTACAAGGCCGGGCCTGCGCCGCTCCCGTTCAGCGTGGCGGGCGTGGTTCCCTCGATTGTACTGGTAACGATGCTAGCGGTGATATCTCCCTGGTGGACGCCAGCGTTAATGGCATCAAATGCTTCCCTGAGGGTTGGATAATCAGTCGGGCCCATATTTCCCGCTGTCGCAGTAACTCTTACCGGGCCTCCGGTTGGCCCAAGCTGCACAAAACTGATCATATAGGAACTGCCCGTGATTATCGTACGGACAAGAGTGTTGTCGCGGCTGATTTCAAATACGCCGCTTCCGTTGCTGGTAAGAATATTGCCGTTGGGCAGCTCGTAAACGCCGCGGTTGCCGGTTACGATATTGTAAATGGCTAGCTGATTACCGTTGGCATCCATTTCCCAAACCCCGGCCGGGGAACTGAAAGCTGCGCCCAGGATATTGGTGTTCGCGGCTGCGGCGATTTGCTCGGGAAAGTTGATATCCGCGTTCCAAGTCGAGAGAGGCAAGCCGTTGTGATCGTACTGGTAAATGTTGCCGGCGCTGGCTGAGACCAGGACGTCAGACTCCCGGAACAGGATGGACCACGGGCCGACAATCCCGCCCGCGCCAGGCGCGATAAAAGTTCCCAGAAACTGACCGGCCTGATCGAACTCGACAACGGCATTTATATTGGTGCTGGCCGCTGAGGTCACAAGGAGGTTACCGGTGACTGGATGAAACGCCATGCCTCGGACGTTATCCATGATCGCAGGGTTCGGACCGCCGGCCGGAGCGAATATGCCCAGGAAGTTGCCGTCCAGATCGTAGGCATAAACGACATCCGCGGTTTGATGCGATAGCAGGAAGCGTTGGCCGACCGAATCCAGCAGGACGTGCGGCGTGGCGCCACTGGGGAGACCGGCGGTCGAAATGAAGATGGGGTCGATCACGTCACCAGTTGTCGGGTCGAGAGCCACGATGTTGTCGGTAGTCGTATTCGGGACCAACAACAGACCTTCCTCCAGCAATTGGCGCCTGGCCGCGCCGACAATCGTCGATGTGCCAGTGCTTGCGGCCGGCGCCGAACGATCGATTCCGGTCTGCTCGTCGTCAGCGCTTATCAACGCACCCTGGCCGGTCTGTTGCTGCCCCAGCGCGTGAGGGATCACTTGGATAACGAGAAAAAGCAGGGCGAGAAAAAATGCAGCCCACTTAAGTTGCGTCATGATGGTATTCGTAGTTCGCTTATTCATTTAGGTCCCCCGTCTTTTTGCGTTTGCTTGGAAGTTTGATTGCTCTGGTATCGGAATTGCTGCTTTAGTCTTAATTGCCGGCGCCAATCTGTGTCAAGATTTTTCACATTTTTGTCGAAAATATTCGAACCGCCGATCCGCCTACGGCACGGCAGGCGAAGGAATGACGAAAGGCTACGCCTCGTTACATCGTTATATCGTTGAAGCGAAGAAAGAGGTTGCCCGCGAATCACGCGAATAGACGCGAAAGAATTGCGGAAAAAGAAACCTATTCGCGCCTGCCCGCCGGAGCTTCAGCGGAGGTGGGTTAATTCGCGCTATTCGCGGGCAAATCTGCTTTCCGAGGCATCCGAACAGCAAACGCGGCGGGCCCAGCGGTCGACGCCCTACCAACCCTATAGGGGCGGGCCGCCGAACCTAACCGTCACTTCGTTGGAGCAGGTTTGGGTGCCCGCTTCGCACACTTTATAGGTGTAGCGAATGTTACCGCCCCGGACACCGATGTGATCGGTGTAGGAACCGGTGTTTGCCACCGTCGCCCTGACAACGCCATCGCGGAGGATGTCGATCTCGGCCGAAGTCGCCCCAGTCCAGGAGAGATCCACCGTGTGAACCCCACGCACCCGATAGCCAAAGGCGCTGAGCGTGATCTCGCCCGGCGTCGTCGATTGTACGCTGCGGAATACTCCGCCACCAGCGGTGCCGGCGAACGCATATCCTCCAGTATCGATTGGTTCCGGCAAAGATATGGCCATTGGCCGAGTTAATCGCCAGTGCAACAACGTCAGTAGATGTTAGACCGGTGTTAGCCAGCGTCCAGCTGTCTCCGTTGTCAGTCGAACGGTAAAGGCCATCGCCGCAACCCGTAGTTCCGGCAAAGATGTCTCCGCCCGGATTGATCGCCAGTGACCGGAGAGTTCCGCATCCCAGGCCATTGTTCACCGGTGTCCAACTGTCACCATTATCGGTCGATCGGAAGACGCCGCCAAGGGTACCTCCGGCATACGTTCCTGCGAAAATGTGACCGCTCGCATTGATCGCCAGTGCACGAACATCGACTGTGATATCGCCGTGATTGATCTCGACCCAGCTCTCTCCGTTATCAGTCGAGCGGTAAACGCCGCCAGCGCCACCCACAAAATCGGCTCCTGCGAAGATGTCACCATCCGCATTGATCGCAATGGACCTTACGTAGAGGGCAAGCAGACCGTTGTTAATCTTCTCCCAGCTCTGACCGCTATCGCTCGATCGAAACATACCGATCCCGTAGGTCCCGGCAAAAATGTTATTGCTCGCATTGATCGCGATTGCCCGGACCTCGGTCGCTATCAAGCCATCATTTTTCTCGCTCCAAGTGTCACCATTATCGCTCGAGCGGAAAACGCCGCCGCCGAAATATGTTCCGGCAAAGATATCTCCACTCGTATTCGTGGTGAAGGAAAGGACAAAGCTAGTTGTTAACCCATCGTTGACCTGCGTCCAGTTATCTCCGTTATCCGTAGAACGGAACACGCCATCGCCATAACTGCCGGCAAAAAGAGAGCCGTTGGGAGTAGCTAGGAGCGCGTTGATGCCATTCCCTGTGGTTAACCCATTATTGACCGGCTGCCAGCTGTCACCATTGTCAGTCGAACGAAGTACACCGACAGGACCCCAAGAGGATCGCCGCCTGCGAAAATATACCCGCTCGCGTTGATGGCTAACGAAAGAAACGTGGCATTTGTTACTCCAGTGTCGAGTTCGGTCCAACTGTCTCCATTGTCGGTCGAACGAAACGCCCCGCCGCCAAATGTTGCGGCAAAGACGTGGCCGTTGGCATTGATGGCCAGCGCAGTAACGTACGTGTTCGTCAGGCCGTTATCTACGAGCGTCCAATTATCGCCGTTATCGGTGGAACGATAAACGCCGCCGCCCTCGAACGTGCCCGCGAAGATGTCGCCGCTGGAATTGATTGCCAACGAAATGACAAACGGAAATTCCAGGCCGTTGTTGACAGGAGTCCAACTGTCGCCGTTGTCCGTCGATCGAAAAGCTCCGCCAAACGTTCCGGCAAAGATGTGGCTGGCGGAATTGATTGCCAGGGCGCGTACATTGGTGGCTGTGAGTCCATTGTTGACGCCTGTCCACGTTTCTCCGTTATCGGTGGAGCGAAACACGCCGCCTCCCTGGGTGCATCGGGACGTGCAGGAAAGAAGCGCGCGAGACCAAGCATTTTCTTCGCATGATCGTTCGAGCTGTGCCAGAGCTAAAACCGCAGGCTCGAACAGTCTGGCTTGAAGCGAAGGAGCTACATCTGATCTTTTCCAAGATTTGAAGGAGCGGCAAAAATGAATGACCAGAGCGAACCTCGAAAGTCTAAGGAATGAGACGAACTGCCGACCGACTCGAATTGCCAAGGATGAAGGAATGATCAAATCCGAAAAGGCGCGGCCCCCCGATTAGTTTGTCATTCGAGCTTAGGCATTATTTCGTGCTTCGTCATTCGGATTTCGCCTGCCGCGCCGAAGCTGCGCGAAGGCGGGTCATTGTATCGACTCGCTCCGCGCCTCGTCATCGAGCACAGCCACAGCTTGTGCATAGGTGGCCCTGGCTTCTTCATGGGAATTGCCAACGGCGGTTAGCCCAGTCCTTCCTAGCTCACCCAGCGCGCTCATCATGTGGAACACCACGCCGGTTTGCCGCGTTTGATTGAAGTGCAGGTTGTGCCGTACCACAATGTCGAAGAGATCGTCCGGCGTAAGCGTGCGATACAGGGGTGACTCCACGTGGTCGCTGGCGACAAAGAACTTTTGCTGCCCGCCGGGAGCAGTAAAAATCGCCGTCTCCGGATCGTACTTGCCGTCTGTAAGAAACTGGAGCGTCAAGAAAGGATGAGTGGTGCCACCTTTTCTCAAGTTGATCTCGATGGCGTACGGCTCCCACTTTCCATCTCTCGAGCGGACGACCACAAAATCCAAGGCGAAGCGTCCGATGACTCCTTCTTTGGCGAGCCGCTTGCCGACCTTTGCCGCTTCCCGCGTGATCAGGCCAGCATAGCCGGTGTCGGCCGGAAACACGCACCCGAGGTAACTTTGCCCGGATGGACCACCCAGCATCTGATCATGGGTGGAGAGTAATTCCACCACGCCCAGTGGGGTGACCCGAAGCTGCACACTTGGGCTTCTAAACTCTTCTCCGGCAATTCGCTCTTCGACAATTCCCTTTCGCTCTTCGAGCTTCCTCATATAGCTCTCGTAAGTAATTCCGCTAAGCTCGAACTGCATCGCCTTAAGGCGCTCCTCCAATGCAGCCTCTTCTTTCGAGTCCCCCGAGGCTGGAAGCCCGGTTAAATCGACAAGCGCGTTGCCCTCGCCAGATACGCCCTCATTGAGCTTTACCAGAACCTGCTTGATCGAAGGCTTTCTGGAACGCATTTCCGCGATCGCTTCGATCAGGTCGTCTTTGCTTGCGAGATTCTCGTAGCCGAGAGGATGCGGGACATCTTCTTCCATGAAAATTTTTCGGCAGCCGCTCTTTGTTCCCAGCGGGAAGAATATTGGATCTGCCCCGTACATGGGAATACCCAGGCGCAGCGCGAGTTCTTTCTCCCGATTAGTTGTGTTGAAGGGAACAAGGTGCGCGCGATCGGGATCAGAAATCAAAGAACGTATTCGCTCGATCAGGCGTGGCCGCTCAAGCAGCTTCTGGCTTAGTGGACGCACCGAGGCATCCAGCGGGGAGATCAGAAACAGCCGCTGTCGCGCATGACTCGGGATGACGCCAGGCAAGAGGTCGAGGTAATAATCGATGATGGTCGGGAGAATTGTTTGCGAGGTAACATAGACCATGCGCGCCCGCGGCTGACGCAGCAGAAGCAACAGAAACAGAAAGCGTTCTTCGTACGCCTGCACCACTGCGCCTGCGCCAGCCAGATCGACCGACATCGACGGCACAACAACAATTGTTTGCGGGTCCTGATTGAAAGACTCGATCGATTTCCACAGCGGCACCAGCTTCTTTTGCATCTGATCGAATTGATCCTGTGAGTTGTAGTCGGGATCGGCGATCCCGGTCGGATTGTGGCCCCGCGGCTGCGAGGTGATCCCTGATTCAGTAGTGGGTTTTGGTTCAGGCATAAGCGAAGTATTAAGTCTTTGTTCAAGGTGGACTCAATTACAAGCCCTATCGCAAGTTGTAGCCGCGATCGGCGGAGGTTAGGCTTCTGGCCTGACTTCGGCGGGCAGGCTTCCAGCCTACTACGAACCGACAGGCTAGGAAGCCCGTCAGCCGAGACAGGCAGCATGCCTATCTTCCGCGCCTCCGCCCAAACGAATAGCCGCGATGAGTCCGTCCACCGCCGATGCCGCGTTTGCCGCCGGCCGCTGCTTCGGGTTCAAACAGCGCAGTATATAAATAAGGAAAGTTCTCCAGTTTCAGTCGCGGAATTTTCCGGCCGATGAAATGTTCGATTGCCTGCAAGGCGGGCAGTTCCTGACCACTTGTGAGGGTAAATGCGTCGCCGATGTTTTGCGCGCGGCCGGTGCGTCCAATCCGGTGCACGTAGTCTTCCGGATGCTCGGGCACATCGTAATTAATGACGTGACTTACGCCGGCAATGTCGAGCCCGCGCGAGGCGATATCGGTCGCCACCATCACTTCGTACTTGCCGCTCTTGAATCCCTCCAGCGCTTCAATCCGTTCCCGCTGGGTGCGATTGGAATGCAACACCGCAACGGCGTGTTTTCCCTGTTTTAATTGATGCGCGATGCGATCGGCGCCGTGCTTGGTCCGGCAGAAAATCAGCGCGCTGTCGAAGTTCGTTCGCTCCAGTAAAGCCATTAACAAATCGAATTTTTGTTCGGCGGCCACCGGATAAGTCGCATGCGTGACCGTTTCCGCGGGCGAACGCCGAACGCCGATTTCTACGAGCTCAGGATCGCGCAGCACCCAGGCGGCGAGACGTTCGATCTCTGGTGGCAGCGTCGCCGAGAAGAGGAGCGTTTGCCGGTTCGCCGATATTTTTTCGACAATGCGGCGCACGTCCGGCAGAAAACCCATGTCGAGCATGCGATCCACTTCATCCAGCACCAGAATTTTTACTTCCTGCAGAGACATGGTGCGCTGTTCGAGCAAATCGAGCAGTCGTCCCGGAGTGGCGACGAGAACATCGACGCCGCGCTTCAGTTCCTCGCGCTGCTTCCCGTAACCCACGCCCCCATGCACCAGAGAGACTCGCAAATCCGTGAACCGCCCATAATCGCGAAACGCCGTCTCAACTTGCGCGGCCAGTTCCCGCGTGGGCTCCAGCACCAGGCATCGGAACGCGCCGTGCTTTGCGAGCAGGGTTATTATTGGAAGAGCAAACGCCGCAGTTTTTCCGGTGCCTGTTTGTGCCGTGCCGATTAAGTCTTTGCCGGCAAGAATAATCGGGAATGCGCGAAGCTGGATCGGCGTCGGCTCGACAAATCCCATCGCCTGAGTCCCGCGCACCGCCTCTAGCGAAAGTCCAAAATCATTAAATGACATGCTTCGCAATTTACGCAGAAAACCACGAATTAACACCAATGAACACGAATTCAGAAAGAGACTCCCGCTAATCACGCGAATTCACGTGAAAATCCAGTTTGGCATTCTTAACTCTTCCGTTCGCGTCTATTCGCGCCTGCCGCGCCGGAGCCTTGGCGCAGGCGGTCATTCGCGGGCAAAATGTGGTCCTCTGATCTTTGTGTCCATTACTGTTCATTCATGGTTAGTAGAATCTCGGCTCCAGAGAAAATCCAAAACATAAAAATTGTCGTGACTCGGTCACGTCCCTTGCGGTCGCTCCGGGCGAAACCGGTTCATGCGTTTCGAAGCCCGGCAATTTGCTTTCCCTAATGATGTGGCTACCAATATGGGGACGGGGTAGCGCTCCAGGCCGACTGGGAGCTTAACACACTAACAATCCGGAGGTAACCTATGTCCATCCTTAAACCAATTTATCTCGCATTCTTCCTCGTTTTCTTCTCGAGCTTAAGCGTCTTTGGGCAATGGTTCCCTGTCAGTTCAGCTACGACGAACAACCTGAATGGTGCGTATCTCCTCGGTTCAGGAACGGGTTTCGTCGTGGGAGATGCAGGCACGATTCTGAAAACCACCGATTCCGGAGCGACATGGGCGCCACTCACATCCGGGACAGCAACAACGTTACACGGCGTTTATTTTTTTGATCCTGATGAAGGAGTTGCTGTTGGTGAGCAGGGGCTGATTCTCCGCACGACTGATGGAGGGGCTGCCTGGCAAAGCGTTGCCAGCGGTGTGGAAGACAACCTTAGAGCAGTTTCTTTTAGCGGGGTGAATGGAATTTGCGGCGGCGACTCGCAAACCATACTCTACTCGGCTGACTCAGGAGCTTCGTGGCAGATCGGTCAAACTGGGTTTTTTGGCGGTGGCTTCCCAGGCGCTCACATGTTGAGCCCAACCACAGGGTTTGTCGCAGGCCAGAATTCAATCTTTCAGCCTTTGGTTGGCACGAGCACTGACGGCGGCGCTACCTGGACTTTTCAAGCTTTCTATTTCGACAATAACGAAGGCGGTTGCACCGATGTATTTTTCTTCGATCAAAACACGGGTGTTGTTTCAGGAGTTGTTTTCGACGGACGCGGCGCCATTGCAAGAACAACTGACGCCGGAGCAAATTGGTCAACATCATTCTACGATCAGGGGATACAGGGCCTTGCTTTTCCAACGACAGCTAGTGGGTTTGCCGTTGGCTCGGGCGGCAGGATCCTGCACACGACAGATGCCGGAACTACCTGGATTGATCAGACAAGCGGAACCTCTACAAACCTTAATGGTGTCAGTTTTGCCGGCGATGCTTTGACAGGCATCGCAGTTGGCGATGGCGGCACTATTCTTCGGACAACAAATGGTGGTGAGCCAACCCCAACGCCTACTCCGACTCCAACGCCAACTCCGACTCCAACACCGACTCCTACGCCAACAGTGACGCCCACACCTACCCCGACGCCGGGCGCGATCACGCTGACGGCCTCAGGGCGCAGGGTGCAGGGCAGACATACTGTGGATCTCTCCTGGAACGGGGCGACATCGGCCAATATCGACATCTACCGTGATGGAGCAGTGATCGCGACGGCGCCTAACAACGGGACCTATAAGGACTTCATCGGTGTCCGAGGGGGCAATGTGCGTTATATCTATAAGGTTTGCGAGGCGGGCACACAGAACTGCTCCAACGAAGTCACGGTGAGTTTCGGCGGTCCTCCGCTGTAACGGATTCTGGTAGGGCGTGGCTCGCCGGTCGCAATGCGGGAACGTGAAACATCGATGTAGCCGAGGGCGCTGACCTCGCAGGGGAAAGGCGATCAGGCAGCCAGCGCTAATGCGAGGCAATTCGCTCCTGCCCGCGAGATTGCGCCGGTCCTCAGCTCGCTGCAAAAGTAACGGCGGTGTTACTTTTTCGCGTGGCTTTAGCGCGTTTTCGCGCAGCGATTCGGCTCGCGTTTGTCGGAAGCTCCCGCGCATTATCGCCCTAACACAGAATCGTAGAGCGTCAGTTACGGTTCGATGTCGATGTTAAGACATAAGAAGAAAATCCGCAACGCTGGCGCTCAGCAAAACAGAACCATGAAATCCGAACCCGCCAATGACAAAACTACGACATCACGCCCCGCATTTGAGGCAAGACCAGGTAAATTATCGACGTCGTGCGCTGTTACATCTAATCCAGACGCGAAACGATTAAACACAGGGGCGCAGCGGACTTGTTGGCTCGCAGTGATGTTTGCGATGGTATTCTTGTCGCCAGCTCAATCTGGCGAGAGGCGCAATGCTGTTACAACACAGAAAGAGCGCGCTGCCGGGGCCATCCACATTGTTGATCAAAACGGCAGGCCCGCCGTGAGCGGCGTGCCATCGGGTAGCGGGCAGATTTTCGATGTGGCTGTAGGGCAGGGCGGCTTTGTGTTTGTGCCGGACACGGTCAACATCTCGGTGGGCGACACGGTGCGCTGGACCTGGGTGAGTAACAACCACAGTGTCAGCAGCGGCACTCCTTGCACGATCGATGGGCAATTTTGTTCTCCTAATGATACCAACTGCGAGGCGGGAGTTCTTTCTAACACGGGGACGATTTATCTGCATACTTTTGCGCAGGTTGGCACGTATTCCTACTTCTGCGTCGCGCACTGCGGTCTAGGCATGACTGGTGTGGTGAACGTTGCATCTGCTACACCAACCCCGACGCCTGGCGGGATCATGCTCCGCGCGCATGGGCACAGGGTGGAAGGCAGACATACGGTGGATCTCTCGTGGAACGGGGCGAGTTCGGCCAATGTCGACATCTACCGTGACGGAGTGGTGATCGCTACCGTGCCTAACAACGGCGCCTATACGGACTTCATCGGTGTCCGAGGAGGCAACGCGCGTTACACCTATAATGTGTGCGACGCGGGCACGCAGAACTGCTCCAACCAGGTCACGGTGAGGTTCGGCGGCCCGCCGCTGTAAATAGGCAATCGATAGAAAGCCCAATCAACGGGGCGTCCGGCAACTGTCGGACGCCGTGTTTGCTTTTAGGGCTAAGCAATTTGGCCGACGGAACAGACCCGAATGCTCTCGGGGCAGGCCGCACAGGCTCGCCGCAGCGAGTCTGTCCTTTGGCGGACAATATGTGTGTTCAGTTGGGCAGCGTAGCATCGCTAAAAATGGCCAGCCAGAAGGTTAGGTGTGATCCAGCGCCCCTGCCGGGGCTGGTTCTCTTTCTGTGGGCTCCCGATGGTTTGCACCACCGGCTAATATCCGACCAACCCTTCGGGTCTGTGGACTTCGTTATCTTCGCCTGCCGCGCCGGAGCCTCGGCATAGGCGGGTTTCTTCTGTTTGATTTGTTCTGGGTTCTAATCCCTCCGCCTGATACGATCGCATTTTCATGAAGGGATCCGAGCACGAAAACCAAAACGCTCCGCTGAGTTATCGCGGCGCGCGTCGAATCCTCTGGCTTGTTTTTCTGCTGGTCCTCCTGTGGTTTGTTCTGCGCTCGCTTCAGCCTGTAGTCTTACTATTCGCGCTAGTTTTTCTCCTCGCCATGGTTCTTAACCCGATCGTGGTCTGGCTACAGAAACGCCATGTTCCGCGCTTCGTCAGTGTGATCCTTCTGATGTTTGCGTTAATCGCCGTGGCCGGAACCATCGTTCTCTTTGCGA
>WNFY01006164.1_pt1 | contig 14489 bp, 15 predicted proteins | sample 5400091 | NCBI WGS metagenome assembly WNFY01 (sample SAMN13153364, study PRJNA577476) | soil metagenome | isolation source: 60 cm soil or saprolite under grassland replicate 1 | place: USA:California | collected 2016-06-15 | reverse complement strand
ATCCGGCCAAAGTGGCGCGTATGCTCAAAGAAGCTTGCGTGGATGTGATCGGCATTAATTGCTCGGGTGGTCCGGCACAACTCCTGCGTTTGCTCAAACAAATGAATCAAGCCGTACCTGATGCAAAGTTTTGGATCAAGCCAAACGCGGGCTGGCCCGAGCAGGTGGGTGGACGCATCATGTATCCTGCAGATGCAGAATATTTTGGTGAGTACGCGCTGTCGTTTCATGAGGCAGGCGCATGTATCGTGGGTGGATGCTGCGGGACAACGCCTCAGCACATTGCGGCGATGAGAAAAGCATTGGATTCCGCACCCGCGGTTGACCAGACTCCGATTGCTGTTTTGCCGCGGGAGGAAGTTACAGAAGCGGGACAGGAACAGCCTTCGCAATTTGCGCAGAAATTGAATTCCGGTGGATTTGCTCTTGCCGTGGAAATGGACCCGCCGCGTGGACTCTCAACTCACAAATTAATCGCCGCCGCCTCTCTCTTAGCGGATGCTGGCGCGGACGTCATCAATGTTGCCGACTCCCCGATGGCGCGCATGCGCATGTCTGCCTGGGCGGTGTGTGATGTCGTTCAGCGTAAGGTAGGCGTAGAAACAACTCTGCACTTCCCCACTCGTGGACGAAATCTGCTGCGCGTACAAGGAGATTTACTTGCTGCGCATGCGCTTGGCATTCATAATGTATTCGTCGTCATGGGTGACCCCACCTCGATCGGCGACTATCCCGAAGCGATGGATAATTATGACTTAGTGCCATCTGGCTTGATCAAACTCATCAAACAAGGATTCAATACTGGCGTAGACCACTCCGGAACATCCATCGGACAGCCGACAAGTTTCTTTGTCGGCGCAGCACTCAATTTATGCCCATCCGATATTGAAAGTGAAATCAAAAATCTACATTCAGCACGCGACATGTCAGCTTCCTGCATCATGAAGTTCCGGGGATTTTTATTCCTGAAGGAACACGGCAACGAGTCGAAGCCGCCGGAGAAGATGGAGCCAAAGCTGGGGTGGATATCGCGGTCGAATTGATTGACCAGCTCAGGGCTTGGGCAGGAGGCGTCTACATCATGCCACAGTTCAACAAGTTCGATATGATCGCAGAAATCATCGAAGGAATAAAGTAAGTTTATGCTTATCCGGCGTTATAAAGAATGGTTTGCAATAGGCTTTATTGTGATTTCAAGTTTGTTGTCAGGTTACTTTGCTTATTATGTAAACCCGCCTAGAGAATTAATTCGAGATGACGGTGTAAAAAAATGGGAAGAGCGTATGATCCCGATAAGGAAATACCTCCCAGCTTCAGTTCATGAAGTAGGTTATATTTCAGATAATGAATCTTCAGCAATATATGAGGAATATTCTCTGACCCAGTTTGCGCTGGCCCCGGTCGTTGTCCGCCACGGCGTCGACTTTGAATGGATCATTGGCAACTTTACACAGCGAGACTTTGAAAACATTCTTGACCAAAATATCTCCTCGAATTTCACTATCCAAAAAATTGGCGCTGGAATATATCTAATTCGTCGAACTTCACCATGACGCTTCTTGTTAGCTTACTTGTATTCATCCCAAAGGTTTTGATTGGCTTTGCCATAGCTCATCTACTTTGGGAAGATTCCGACATCCCAGCATTCGTTCTGAAGCTCTCCCTTGGCGTACCGCTTGGCTTGGCGATAAGTGCCAGTCTGTTTTTTATAAGCATGGTGGCAGGTCTATCGCCCAATACTTATAGCTGGATAGAGTTTTTTGGATCCTTATCATTGGTCCTTCTATTAGTCCTCTACGCGATCATTACCAGAAAATTTCCAATCAAGCTTGTAAGACCTGGCTGGCAGAATATTATGAGCATATCTACAGTGCTCGCTGGAGCGCTGCTATTACTAGGCGCATTCCGTGCATATTCGAGGTTGCATCCCTACGGGTTTGAAGATGCTTGGACGATATGGAATTTCTCATCACGTTTTATTTTCCGCGATAATTCACCTGCCATATTGTTAAACAGTCAGTTTTACAACCGGTTTCATCCTGATTATCCAGTTGAACTCAGTCTGAATGTAGCCTGGGGATGGTTTATCCTTAAGGATGAAACGCCAGGTATTCCCATCGCACTGGCTCTTTTGTCAACAATAACCCTCGGGACTGTATTTTGGGCAACGTTAGCAAAGTGGAAAGGTTTTGTTGCGGCCGCTATCGGGACATTGATTATATTCAGCCTCATAGATCTGCCAGCAGTCATTGGACAATATGCCGATCCATTATTCACGCTACATATACTTTCTGCTACTGCGCTGTTTTATGGGTACCTAAAAACTCGCCAATCTGGCATTCTTATACTGAGCGGCCTGCTGGCTGGGTTTTCTGCTTGGGTTAAAAATGAAGGGATATTGTTTACCTGCGTACTATCCATAATTTGCCTGATTGCCATGATACGACAGCTTATTAAGTGGAATGAGTTGAAATTCTTCGCGATGGGTCTGTTTGGTCCTTTGCTTGTGGTCTTAACATATAAACGCACGGTTACCTGGCAAAATGATTTATTCAGTAGCGCAAATTCACCATTTTTACAGCTTCTCGATTTATCTCGTTGGCTGCTAATTGGAAAAAGCTTTGTCATCAGCATAATGGATTATGTACGGTCGCCAATTAGTATTGTGATTATCCTGTTGATTTACATACTATTGATAGGATTTGATAAGAATGAGACCAAATATCACACATTGCTGTTCTTAGTTTTTGGTGGACAACTTGCCGGCTACTTTTTCATCTATCTAATTACACCGCATAATCTACAATTACATATAGCCACCTCAATTGGCCGGCTCGCTTCCCATTTATTCCCGCTGGCAATCCTTTGGATATTTGCTGGGCTGCATTCTCCCAATTTAAGTATCAAGAACCAGGCATAAATATCATAAATTTGGCCGGATTGTGGATGCACCTCACTAAACAAATATCCCATCGCTTAAAAGGGAACGGATGGTAGAATCGACTATCATCGTTCTCGTTTCTTCTTTACAGGACTCCTATGCTTCTGACCATCGACATCGGCAACACCAACGTCACACTCGGCTTGTACAGCGGCAATGTTCTCGGTTCGCATTGGAGACTTGCCACCGATCACGCGCGCATGCCCGATGAGTATGGCTTGCAATTTCAAGGACTTTTGCAAAATGCCGGGCGCACAGCCAAGGATTTGAAAGCCATCTGCCTCGCTTCGGTTGTCCCCCAACTAACGGGACGGGTCGTACAGGCGTGTAAGGAATATTTGGAGAAAGATCCATTTGTTGTGGATGTCGGGGTTAAAACCGGCATCAAAGTCCGCTACGAAGACCCAAAAGCTGTCGGTGCAGATCGCATTGCGGATGCCGTGGCAGTCATGTATTTATATGGTGGTCCTGCCTGTATCATCGACTTTGGCACAGCAACCACCTTCAATGCCCTCACTCGAGACGGCGAATATTTGGGCGGAGCCATTACAGCAGGCGTTAACCTTGCCACGGAAGCATTATTCACACATGCTGCAAAACTGCCGCGTATTGACCTACAACGACCACCCTCGGTGATTGGCAGGAACACTGTCCATGCCATGCAGGCGGGCTTATTGTTTGGATACGTCAGCATGGTGGAAGGCATGGTGGAACGTTTTCGGCGGGAACTTGGTCCACAAATGAAAGTGGTGGCAACTGGCGGACTTGCCGAGATCGTTGCGCAGGAAACAGATGTCATTCAGATTATCGCGCCCTGGCTCACCAATCAATATGTTTGTGGGGGTCTTGTTCTTATTGTCTGCATGTACAGGAACCGTTGCTACACCCAAGGTAATTCCGACATCGACTTCCATTCCGTTTCCAGCAATCAAATATTCCACCGCCACATCGACAGCGACTGCCGCGCCAACACTCACGTTAACTCCCATTCCGTCGCCGACCTGGGTTGTGCAAGGACCGGGGAACGTCACCATACCCATCCTGCTTTATCATCACATTGACATTTCTCCCATTAACAGCCGCTACTACGTCCCTCCTGAATTATTCGAACAGGAGATCAAAGTACTGCATGATTGGGGGTTTACCAGTATCACCCTCAAGATGCTGGTGGAAGCGATCACCAAGGGAACGAAACTGCCTCCTCATCCCATTCTGATTACATTTGATGACGGCCATATAGATAACTATACCAACGCCTTCCCTATCATGCAGAAGTATGGCTTTACTGGCGGTCTTTATATCGTTTGCAATTTTATGGGCACCAATGGATATATGAATCGCGAGCAGATCCTTGAAATGGTCCATGCTGGTTGGGAGGTAGGCAGCCATAGCATAAATCACTACGACCTGAGACAGCTGAGTCTGCAACAACAACAAAGAGAAATTGTGGAATCAAAGAAAATACTCGAAAAGAAACTCGGCATTGATATCGTGACTTTTGCATATCCGTTTGGGGCAAAGAACAACACCATCCTGGGTCAGGTTCGAACGGCCGGTTATATTGCCGGCATGGGAGCGGAAGGGTATACCGACAATCAGGGAGAATGGAATTTGTTTAATCTCCAGCGGGTCGAAATTAAAAGCACGGAAAATGCAAAAACGTTCACGCGATTCCTCACCTGGCAGGGATCACCGCCCTAGCTTGGGTGTCATAGACACACTGTTAACAGATCTCTTAGAAATTTTTCCTTGTCATGGGTTTTCGGGCGCGCTATAATTACGCGGTTATTGAGAAGGAGTAAGAATTATGCCCGTTTATACATATCGCTGCGACTCGTGTGGTGTAGAGTTTGAGCGCCATCAGTCTTTCACAGATGAACCTTTAAAGACTTGCCCAGAGTGCCGGAAAAAATCTTTGAGGAAAGTCATCACTCCGACCAAGATCATCTTCAAGGGTTCTGGCTTTTACGCTACGGATCATAGATCGCCTTCGGGCAATGAATCGCGCGAGAAAAAGTCTGAGAGCAAGGGCTCAGACACCAACACAGAAACAAAAAGCTCTACCAAATCTGAGAAGAGCGAATAAATTTCAGCAAACGAAAAGAGAGACGGAATTCCGTCTCTCTTTTGATTTAACTGCTTTGATTCAGCGCTAACAGGCGGGGGCAGGCAGCCAGGAACTGGTAATGACGTCCATCGTGATTCCGTAGGCAACAGCATTCCAAAAGCGCATGCTGATGGGCTGATCTTTGACCTTTTGCCAGTAACCAGAAAACACAAAGAAGGTTACGACCAGAGCGATTCCCAAACGGATCAAAATCAGGATCCAACTTCCGAAACACCAGGGCGCTTGATTCTTAATTACGTTGACAGCAATACTATAAATCCAGCGCAGGATCACCCCGAGGAAAACTCCGAGGAAGACCTGTACTTTTGCGCTGGTATCGTCCTGCTGCGTCAATAATTTGAAGCGCGCCGCATCACCAAAACTGAACGAATTCATTTCATCTCCTCCTAATACGTCCATGGACCGACGAGAGCATCAATGGATACGCCATAAACCAGCGCGTTCAGGAATCGCATCGACGCCGGTTGATCTTTTACTTTTTGCCAATAACCGGAAAAGACAAAGATGGTCACGATGGACGCGACCACGATACGGGCAACTATGATGGAGAGATTAAAAGGAGCATGATTCTTGATGAGGTCGACAAGGATCCAGCGCAGGATGACACCGATAAAAACGCCCAGGAACACCTGAACCTTGGCACCGTTATCTTCCTGTTGCGTTGCCAATCGAAAACGAATCGCATCATTGAAAACAAATGACCGCATATGCATCCTCCTCTCAGAATTTGGAGTCATTATAGCAAAGCGATGTTTTCAAAGCAATTCTTAATCCAATATTTCAGATTTTGCGAGTTCAACAACAACTGTCATATTTAAATATATGCTAAGGATTCATTCCTTCAATGTACTAGCCATCAGGATTCCATTCGCCCAATAAAAACCAGTATTGCCTGAGGGGAGAATATCGAATGTGGCACCGCCGCTATAAGACACTCGTTCGAATTTGATAATCGGTGCTCCGTCCAACATAGCTCCAACGTTGAGAGTTCCCAGCGTTCGACCGTCGCTAGTAGGATGACCGGGCGACGCCCACAACTCCCGCCCATCCTTTAATATGACATGGATCATCTGGTGACTTGCAGGGACCTGAACACTTCCGGTTTTTCGAATCGTCCCCGGCACGCGCTGGCCCGCTTCATTCGTCGTCCAAACGGAATCGCCCACATGTAAGTCCTCCACACTGATCGCCCCGCGCGGTGTGTCGATCAACGTTCCTGCCGCCAGACAGATTGGACATGTAAGAAAGCCCTGTTCCTTCTTCAGAACATCGATATTCCCATTGCTATCGATCGTCCCGGTGACCAGTAATCCTTGCTGGCCTTCCGTTCCGGTTTGAATTTGGAATTGATATTTATCGCCTGTCAACGCAAAGTGAATCGCATTGAGCCTTTTATGTTGTTGGTAAATCAGCAGCTTTTGCGCATCGGTAAAGGTTGTGGATCCGCTGAGCCCGTTGTGGACAAGGATTGCCTGGAATTCCTCTTGATTCGCTTGCAATTCAGGAAATGCCTGCTGCGCTAGCAGTCCTTCATCGGAACGCGCAATCGGATAGAAATCGGGGTCGCAGAAGAAAAAGTCGGGGTATTTTTCCAACACTTTATATTTGAGTTCGGCTACAGAGGCACCAGAGCTAAGGGTTGGAATCGCTGTCGGAGGTTCCGGAGTCGGGAATGGAGGGACTGTCCCATTGGAGACGATCACCGTGCTTACTTGTGCTGTACTTATCTCTGCCGTCATTACCACAGGTGTACCAGCACCGCTACCACCTGCCGCGGGGGTAGTGAACGACGAACATGCTACAAGGAAAATTGCGATGAAAACGAAGTAACTGATTGGCTTTTTCATGGAAATCTCCTTTTAACCAAGGACTTGCGCAGGAAGCATTTTGTTCCCATCAACGATCAGTATCGCGCATGGATATTAATGAAACATAAAACTGTCCGGGCGCCTCGCACGCGGGGGTCTCGCCGGTCAACACATCTTCGTCTTCCCCCAACAGAATATGGTCATCGTGTTCACTTCTGATTTACCTCTTGGGAACAATGCCGACCTCATCCCACTGGAGGAACTCCTCAACCAATACATCCTTCCAGCAGTGAAATCAGATCAGCCTCTGCCGGCAAATCCCAATGCACTGGCACGATTCGAAACTGGAGCTCAAGCCCTGGCTCAGCCCAAACCAGTTCATACTTCTTTGCCTATCCTTGCAAGAGAAATTTCTGACAAAACCTTTATCGTCAAAGATAATCCCTTTGGTTAGCAAACCATAGTTTTCTCTTTCAAGGATGAAACAGATGAAACCACGGTGGCCATTAATGACATGCAGAAGCTGGCAATTGGCTTGGATAATATCTATCGGGTTATCCCAAGTACAGATGGTCTATTTTCTGAAGCGCTTCGCGGTCACTGGGAAAATGAGGATACTCTCATCATAGAAGATATTGTGATCGGTCAGATGCAAAGAATCGATTATCGAATCAGGTTTTCAAAAAACACAGTCTATATTATTGGGCACGAAAAATATTCGGGAAATCGTTTCGAGTTGCAAGGCACGCTCCCAGAACAGTAGGGAAGACCAGCTGGTCTTCCCTACTTAAAGAAGAAAGGACCCCATGTGGGGTCCTTTTGATGCAACATTTTCAATCAAGAACTCTTCTTGTGAGACCTTGACGATCGAGAGGAAGAGGATTTCTTCTTCGGCACCTTCTCGCCTTTCTTGCGTGCCTCCGAAAGACCGATTGCAATCGCTTGCTTACGGCTGGTTACCTTCGTACCAGATCGTCCGCTTTTCAATTGACCTCTCTTTTGCTTGTGTACAGCTTTCTTTACTTGTTCACCTGACTTTCTACTGTATCTAGCCATAGTTACTCCTTTCCTAATCTTGATGGATTAGTTATTTTCATAAACGAGGATAGGGGCAAACTGTTATAGCTTACATTGGTGGCGAAATGAGAAGTAAAAGAGATGATCCCCACGCGCTTTCAGCGTGCGAGCGAGAAGCCTTGTAATTGATCGCCGATCTCCTGCATCTCTCAATGAAAACCGTTCAATTACGCCGCACAAATCTCAGGCAAAAACTGAATTTGCACGATCGAGAGAATCTGATTAAAGACGCGATTCAAAAGCAGATCATGGAACTATAGAAATCGGATTGTAAATATCTTTGCAAAATACGAATGAATTATATAATCAGCAGTATCGATTAATGCATTCCACAACTGTCAGTTGATCTGAGACCTCAGAATATCTTGACCAGCCTACGAAGCAACTACATCCAAAACGCTGTGACAAACTGCCGCTGAATGGAGGATATTGGAAAGGCTAACATTCCATGTTTAAGCGTAACCGGGAAGAAATAAAGATGACGAGCTTGTTGACGCAACTTGACTTTTTCGATGCACTGCGAAATCGACATCTCCGGTGGGCACAGGACGTTGACAATCCAGAAATTGTTCAACTGCATCTTGAAATCATTAATCTAATTTTAAAGATCACAGATAAATACAGAATACTTCTGGATCTGTATATGCAGCATTAATCATCAATCTACCCAGCCTTCAATCAATTCGCATTTTCCCCAACCAGTTGTGTCTTTGATAGAAAGCGAAGGGTCAAAAGACCTGTTAAATAACCACGCCATCAAATTAACGAAAAAGCTCAACGGAGCGGTTGAGCTTTTCATTACGACACTGATGATGGCTTCAATAATACAAAGCACCTGAATGTAGGTGTTCAGCGCAAGCACCAAAGGGCAGACAAATCAGGTGCTTTGCGCTTAATATTATAGCAACGAATCTGTAAGTTGACAAACCTTACCCTATGGCTATAATGAAATTGCACCGTGTTAGCCTGCCCCCCTCAGGCTGGCGCGGTGTATTTTTATCATTTTTCCTGCCTACAGGGAGGTATTAAAAGGCAAAGCACCTAGATGTAGAACCGGACGAAACTCCAAACAGACAAGCTAGGTGCTTTACAAGATAATCATAGTGCTTTTGTGCACAATGTGTGTCAGGAAAACACGACAATCCGATAGCGGGTAAATCGACTGTAATATAAATACTTGCCGCAGCCGAATCGCTGAGGCAAATTGTTTTCTTTTTAGCTCTCTGCCGAGGACTTGGCGATGTAAAAATTACAGTTTTTTTGAGTAAATAGTGTTCAATGTGTCTATTTACTCTACAAATTGGACGATTTTCGTTCATCCTATCCTAAGGAAAGGCAACTCAATTTTAGCGTAACTGACCTAAGTAGGAACACGGTTTTCGATGAACACAATTCATCGGAGACCAGCTTCTTTCTATTCCGGCTCCAGGAGGACCTATGACAGCCGGAAAAAACCAATCTAATCAAGAACTCGTGACAACCGAGTTGAAGATAAATTCCACACCCGCCTGCTGAGCAAAATTTGTCATGAGGCTTTCCACGCCAGAAATCTCTTGTTACATTTACTCATTATCTACTGCCAAAATAGATATAACCACCCTTCACAGTTACAGAGGTTCGCGCATAACAAAAAATAAAGCAGGCGGTAGTTGATTGGAACTAACTGCGTACCACGTTCTCAAGACGTATTTGATAAGATCAACAGAAGTGAGATATACGCCTTTTGCGTGTTCCGATAGAATCCACATAGAAAGTGCTGTACACAATCAGATCCATTTTCAATTTCTCTTCCAAGACCATGCACATAGGGTTTTCACTTTAGCCAAAAATCAAGAGGTTCGATGGTCATTTGATTACAGAATGTCATTTAGTGAACCTTCTGCTTGGTTTTTAGTCCAATTACTGTAGTATTTGTACAGCACAACTTCGCAGCTACAGGAACATAATAATAGATGCGAACTGCAAGTAAAGATGAAGCTAGGGGCTACTAGATATCCGATACGAACCTGAGGCAAAATTGACTTCCAACATCGCCCAGGCATCGCCATCGTCCCAGCGCAAAATAATTTCAGATTCCCCAGTTTCAGGCAAACTGAACACGCCGTCAAACGCCGAATGCCGATTCCGAAAACGAATCAGTTCAAACAAAGATTGCACTACAGGGCGCTGAAGTGCATCATTGATCTCTTCGGCTGTATAGCAATGCCGGTTGATATCACGTCCGACCCCGCTCTTTGCCAGTAAAGTCATGTCGTTTTCCCCTACCAGCAAGCCCACATAATAGACTTGCGGTACGCCCGGAGCAAAAAACTGAATAGCGCGTGCCAGCAAGTAATCACGATCATTGCGCCCCAGGGCATCATAAAATGTACAGTTGACCTGATATAAATCAAGGTTGGATGCGGCTGCGCCAGTAGCCTGTTGACTCTGTCCGCTACTGTTAATATGGATTCTCTCCACCAGCGCGTCCAACTCGTCCGGAGGTATCAAACCGGGATGATCCTGCGGATCAGTGCTATGTGCGCCGATGTCGATGACGCCAATCCCATCATGTGTATCCAATACAGTGATTGCATTACGCGGGCTAACTGCCAGCCATTGTTTCAGATAGCGAGCAGTATGGTTGAATATTGCATGCAGCACAAGAGGTGGCAGGGCGAAATCATAGACGCGATCCACTTGACGAGCTATCTCAATCTGCCTGCGAAAATAGGAATGGATTTCGACAAGAACTTCGATCCCCAGTGTCCCAGCCTGCTCAGTGAGATACTCTATAAAAGCAAAGGTTTCAGGAATCATGAAACAACTGCTTCCAGCTTTTTTGACAGCATATCCAACGGCATCCAGCCGTACTATTCGAATATTATTCTCATGTAATGTTTGTAGCACCGACTGCAAATAAGCCCGACCCTCGGGATGATTGACATTAATATCGATCTGCTGGTTGGTAAAGGTTGTCCATAGCAGGCGTTTTTTGCCATTCTTCAATGTGGCATAAGAAAAAGGCAAGCCTGGTCGAGGACGGTAGATCGTCAATAAGTCAGCTTCAGTAGCGCCATTCGGGAAGATACTGTCCATGGTCAGGAACATGCCGTTATAAATGGAAGCATCGCCCTTCTCAGAATAGTCCATGAATTGTGGCGAGGCAGAAGATACGTGGTTCACGATTAAATCTGCCATCAGATCCACATCCTGCCCTAATGCTTTGATATCTGCCCAGTTTCCCAGGCAAGGGTCGATTTGAGTATGATCGATGGGATCGAAGCCAGCATCGGCACCATGAATCGGATAATAAAATGGAAGCAGATGAACACCACTAAACAATCCACTGAATTGTCCCTTGAGCAAACGATGTAGTTCTGAAATATTGCCTCCGCCCAGACGATCTGCATAGGTAATGAGTTGGACTTTATTTTTCATGATCGTGATCTTGGTTGAACCAATGTATTTGGGCGGCGTGAAGCGATAGCGTGCGCAGCGCACATCGAATCTGGAATCAGTATGCCAATGATCTACAGGTTCTCTTCCTTAACTTTGGATACCCGAAGAAATCACACCTTGCAGGAACCAGCTGCCATGTTTTGAGTTTCAATCATAGTTTATTGGATGGCATCCAGCCGTTCCAAAGATTAGGATATGCAAACCGCAGCTTATCCCTTGACCGAACCTTGGAGCAGCGCCATGATGATCTGGCGCTGGAACAGCACGAAGACAACAAGAGTGGGCACCAAGATCAGTATCGTGCCAGCGCACAACAGGGGAACGTCGGTCGCGTAGTGGCCCTGGAACGCGCCCAGCGCACCTGCCATTGTTCGTTGGGTTGGGTCTTCGACGAGCACCAGCGCCAGGAGAAACTGGTTCCACGTCCACACAGACATGAGGATCCCGAGCGACGCGATCGGCGCCCGCGCCAGCGGGACGTGGATGCGCCAGAACAAATCCCAGGTGCTCGCGCCGTCGACGCGTGCAGCATCTGAGATCTCAATCGGCATATTGACGAAATGGGCACGCATCCAGAAGACGGCAAACGGCATATACAAGGCGATCAATGGCAGCACGATCGCAAGCCGGGTGTTATAGATATGCATCGCCCGCTCCAGGAAGTAGATCGGGATGATGATCCCCGGGAACGGAAGTGTCAGCCCAAATACAAAAAGGAACAGGAGCACGCGTGATCCCGGGATCCGCAAAAGCCCGATCGCAAACCCGGCCATCGTCGAGATAATCAGTGCAACCGGCACTACCGCAATGACGATGAATATGCTCGATGCAAGGAGCGCGGGCATCTGTGCGACTTTGAATGCCTGCACGAAGTTGCCCCATTGTGGATTCGCGGGCCATTCGAGGCCATTGGGAACAGTCCCCGATGGATGCAGCGCGGTCGTGAAGATGCTGATGAAAGGCAGGATCGTGATCGCCATGAGGATCAGAAGGAGCGTCCGGCCTGCCCAGAGTTCTCCGCGAGCGACTCTCATTCTGCACTCTCTCGGCTCAGCCGCTGGATGGGGATGATGACCACAATAACCAAGAGCATGAGCAGAACGGCCAAAGCAGACGCCAGTCCCACAGCTCGTTGGGTGAACGCAAGGATGTAGATCTGGATCCCGGGAACCGCCGTTGAGTTGCCAGGACCACCTGCCGTCGAAACATAGACGATGTCAAACGCGGCCAGAGCGGCGATCACTGTGACGGTTAAGCAAACGCCAATCTCGTGCCTGACAAGTGGAATCGTGATTCCGAGAAACTCTTGAAACCAGTTAGCGCCGTCGATCCTCGCAGATTCATAAAGTGACGAGTCGACCTTCGCCATGCCGGTTGACAACAGGACGGTGCAGAATCCCAACAGCACCCAGACCCCGATCATGCCAACGGCCGGCAGCGCCCAGTCGAAGTCACCTAACCAGGCGCGAGTGATTTCGCCAAGGCCGACTGCCTTAAGGATCTGGTTGACCAGACCGGGGAGCGCCAACAACCAGCCCCAGATGATGCCAGCCGCGACGAGCGGAATGACCTGTGGCAGGAACAGAACGGTACGGGAGACCTCTCCGAGCCGCCCGGTTGCCACGCGGTGGATCACACTGGCAACGACAAGCCCGAGCGTCACCGGAATGAAGCTGAACCATATAACCAGCCAGAACGCGTTGACAATCGTCCCGAGTAGGTCTGGAACTTCAAAGACAGTCACATAATTCTTCAACCCCACCCAGGTCATTGGCCCAACACCGTTCCAGCGATAAAACGAGTACACAATGGTTAGCACGAGAGGCAAGAGCACGAAGAACGCGTACATGAGCAGTGCAGGCGCGACGAACAGCCAGCCAGTGATGGTCTCCCGGCGGACCACCTTGCTAAAAGAGATCCACCGGGAGAACGCAGGAACCGCGGGACGATTGTCTGACGTCACAGTAGATGTCACCGTCGATCTAGTAGGCGCAGGCATCGCTCACCATTACTGTTGAGCAATCTCTCGCTCGTACTCCGCCTGGACAGCTTTGAGCAGCCCGGCAGCATCTTGCTTGCCGCCGACCATCTTTTGGAGTTCAGGCGTCCAGCCCTGGGCGAAGATGGAACTGGTTGAATTGGCGATAAAGTCCATGGATGTGCCGGCTTTGCCGACTACCGGCCCGGCCGCAAGTGTGTCATTCGTGACTGAGCCTGCTGTGACGGAAGGCATCGTGGCATCCGCCGGACCACCGGGATTGGAGCCACCGATAGCCACATCGATCTCTCGCGCCTTGTCGTTCGAAGCGACCCAATTGAGGAAGAAGGCAGCGCAATCCGCGTGCTTCGCATTAGCTGCGATACCGTAAGTCAACGGGGCGGACATGGCTGCAGGTGAACCGCCGGCATCAGCGGGCGGCATCAGGAAGAACCCAACATTGCCAGGCATATCCTTATCATACCCGGCGTTCTGCCAGTCGCCATTGAAGGTGAAGACACCTTCGCCCTTGCCAAAGCGGGCAGCAGCGTCAGTGTACTCGATGGCGTTAATGTCGGACGGGAAGTAACCACTTTTGATCCACTCCTCGAGATGCTGCGCAGCTTTCAGGTTGTCTGGAGTGTCGATCGTGGCACCCTTCTTCTGGAAGATCCAATCATTGATCGGGCCAACCGGACCATAGGCAGCCATCAGGTTCTGGAGCGGGAAAGCGAGCCCCATACCGCTCTTGGCGCTGCCCCACTCCATGATCGGTTGGAGACCGGCCGCTTTGGCCTTCGCGAGCAAATCATCGAATTCGGCGAGCGTCTTGGGTGGTTCGGTCATGCCGATTTGAGCCGCCAGTTTCTTGTTGTAGAAGATACCGGTCAGACTGTAGTTGAGACCCATGGCATAGAGCGCACCGGAGCCACGCGTGCCGTCCTCTGCGACGCGATTCTGGTTGAGCTGGGGCACGGGCCACTTATCCCAGCCGAATGCCGTGGCGTAGTCGTCAAGATTCTTGAGCAGCCCCTGCTTGGCGAATGAAACCATGGTGGGGAGCCGAATTAGATCTGGCGGATTGTCACCCGCGAGCAGGCGTGGTGTCTCGTTGAT
>WNFY01003586.1_pt1 | contig 14496 bp, 16 predicted proteins | sample 5400091 | NCBI WGS metagenome assembly WNFY01 (sample SAMN13153364, study PRJNA577476) | soil metagenome | isolation source: 60 cm soil or saprolite under grassland replicate 1 | place: USA:California | collected 2016-06-15 | reverse complement strand
CTGAAAGATCAACGGCAGTTACATGTTTTGCCTTTTTAATAAGCCATTCAGTATTTTTTCCTGTTCCGCAACCAATTTCTAAACAGCTTTCAAAAGGAATGTTTACCAGAGATGCACGCAAAGCTTGCGCCTCAAAGTCCCTTGTTTTATTGTTATTGGTGTCGTATTGTGCAGCCCAGATATTGTAGGCTTGTTGTGTGTTCATGTAGCGTGCTTGATTTTTTGGACGCCATGTTAACTATCCAGAACTTTACAATTTATGCAGCCAATGTATTCTCCTTGTTCTTCACCACGTTCCTTAATTCGTCTCTCAAAAATCCTTTTAAACTTAGATCTTCATTAATGAGATTTCAATGTATACCTGTTCCATTCCCGATAAGTTCACACTGGATTAATGCTTCCTTATCGGCGTTAGCTAAAAGTTTATAAGAAGATAAACGCTGACGCAATACGGCTTTTGTATTTAATATAATCAACATTACATCCAGTTCGGGATGAAAGTCAATGGCTTCAATGCGTAAACCTTCTTCATATATCATTCTTTCAATAGTATCGTAATTGTTAATCAAAGTATTCATGCCATTTGTTTTTAAAATGTTCAAGACTTGCAAATGCTATTTCCATAATATCTCTCTGTTCAGCATTGCTAAAACCATACATAAGCTATTTCATTACTGCAGTTTATCTCAAAAAATTTATCAATCAATTCAAATTTTTCTTTTTCGCAGTTGAAGAAGTCTTCGCACTAAACAACGTCCACGGATAAGCAAGCATATTATTTAAATACTTTGCCTGCCATGCATATTCGGGATGTGCTTTGTAAAATTTTTCACCGATAAAATCTTGTCCGCAGGGATGACCCATGTGCGCCCAGAATTGCATGTTCTCTGCAAGATCAGCGGTTGTTACTTTGCCCTGCACTGCTCCCATCGGATAATAAGGACCCTCATCCCACTCTGCACAACCTTTTGCGTCTTCATCAATGTGGCCGCAAATAACGCAGCGATTGTTTGCATTCTTCGCCTGCAATGCATCAACATGATCTGCTTCTATTTGTTTACCGGTTTCTGCATTCAGTTTACCATTAAGATTAATAAGCACCAATTGCTCCATGCGTTTCTTTCTTGCATTGGGCGAAGTGGTGAGATCATTTACATTAAATGTTGTTTCTTCTTTTATCAGCTTTGGATCACTCGGGAAATTAGAACCAATCATTGCTGTATCTTTTGAACGCCATACACGATAGACTTTTAATCCTAATTCAAGCTTTGCCACTTCATTTGTTTTCGTATCACCGATAAGCCAGTCATTTGCATAGCCGCCATTGTTGCCTGTTGTAAAAATTTTTATTACATCATCAATACTGTTGGCATATTGTGCTGCTTTGCGGCAGCGCATAAATTCAGGAATGCCTGTCGTATCAAAACCTTTGAATTGTGTAATGGTTGTTTCAGTAATAAGAATGCCATTGCTTGTTATCATAAAATCATCACCGCTGTGAATAAAGCCGGGCATGCAGTCCATTAAAATATGAGCGCCTTTTTCGGGAACAATATCTGCAATTACATTCCAGTGCTGACCGATAATATAAGATGTCCAGTTATTGTGGCCCATCACAATCTTGCCATCTTTTGTATAACTGCCTGTTGCAATAAAAGCGCTGCAATTACCCGGTGCTTTGTTATCACCACTTCCGTTTTTTATTTGATCATCCAGTTTTGGCACATAGTAATACGCAAGTTCTTCCAATGCATTTAATGCCGTTACATCAAGACTATCATAATTTTTTTTCTGCTGCTGCAAACCTGCCGCAATGCCATTGATCTCATCTTTATATTCGCGGTCCAATTTATTCCACAAAAAACTACTTGCGCAGTTGCGGTAGAATTGCCAGTTCCTGTGTGTTTCATGCTGCAGAAAATAAGCGATGGCTTGTATCGTCGTATCAATTTCATTGGCAAGTAAATAACCATGCTGGTAACCAATATCATGCGGTGCTCCTTCAAGATGCACATACACCCATCCGTTTTTATTCTCACGTGATGCTTTTGCAAGAATGTCTTTCCCATCTTTCTTCTCATCCTTTTTCTGTTCGGCGTTGCAGGCAATAAAATTTAAAAGCAGGAATGCGAAAATTATTTGCAGTAATGTAGTCAGTTTCATAGAAGGTTATTTTTGAAGAGAGATAAATGTAAGAAGAAGTTTTTTGATTTGGGTTTTATGTTTTGTGTATTGAGTTTTGAGTTATTTATTTTGTTTACTGTTTCATAATTTTTCTGGCCTTGGACTTGCTGAGTAGAGAACAAGGCGCGCAAGGGAGTGACACAACGAAAGTCAAATAATTATTCTGTCGCTTGCTACTTAAAAAAATTACAACCCGATTCCCGTTTACTTGCAGATATAAAAACATTTATTAGTTTTATTCTACAATCAAGATTCTCTGCGCCCTTATGGTAAGTATTACAGCCAATGATACTGTTCATTTCCTGAGCTTTTCAAAACAAAAAGCCGTGATGCATTTGCTGAATTGTATGATAAATATTCGGCGGCGATTTACAGCATTATTTACAAGATGGTGGCAAACACAAACACTGCGGAAGAATTATTACAGGACGTATTTGTGAAAGTATGGAGGAATGCAAACAAGTATGATGCATCAAAAGGGTCGTTGTTTACATGGATGCTGCAGATTACCCGTAACACCTGCATTGATTACCCGCGCACAAGTCAATATAAAATGCAAGAAGGTATTGACCAATGTAAAAACAAGAGGCATTCTCGGTGAGTATCAACTTGCAAATATTCTTGAACAAATTCTTACCCCCGAACAATACGAAAAAAATGTAAAAACAAAACCGGGCTCAAACGGTGCTGTTGAGTTTGCAGTAAAATTGCCGGGTAGAGAAGATAAGCCTTTATGGCTGCCAATCGACTCTAAATTTCCCAGAGAAGATTTTGAGCTGCTAATGAATGCTTATGAAAACGGAGGAGCAGATGAAATAGAAGAATGCAGGAAAAATTTCATTAGGGGTATTAAAAAAGCTGCAGGCGATATCTCTTCGAAATATATTGATCCGCCACATACTACAGATTTCGCAATTCTTTTCCTGCCATTTGAATCGTTGTATGCAGAAGTGCTTCGGAGCGCAGGATTATTTGACATGATTCGAAACGAGTATAAAATCACTATTGCCGGACCCACCACATTATCTGCATTTCTCAGCAGTTTGCAAATGGGCTTTAAAACGCTTGCAATAGAAAAACGTTCCAGTGAAGTGTGGCAGTTGCTGGGTGCGGTTAAAACCGAATTCGGCAACTTCGGTGGCATTCTTGAAAAAACGCAAAAGAAATTGCAGGAAGCCAGCAATGTTATTGAACAAGCGGGAGTGTGCGCAAGAGCAATAGAAAGAAAACTAAAAACAGTGCAGGAGTTACCAAAGGACAAATCAACTGAGTTGTTGGAAAATATTATGGAGAATAGTGCAGAAGAAGAAATATCCATAATCGCTAATTAGGGATGGAACACATCCTGCAAAGACTTGACCTGCAGGGGATCATTAGTAATCACTTAAAAATACATTTCGAATTTTTATTTATTGAACGAAACAAAAATTGATTTGCAGTTGCATCATTTTTAATAACAAATACTTAAACGAAAAATCACCCGCACCAATAAACGATTTGTTTTTTTGCAGTTACACCTAACAATTAAACCATGAAAAAAGTATTCATTATTTTTTGTACCTGCATTTCAATACATGTTTTTGCGCAGCAAAATAATTATACCGGCGCTAATGCACATTCGCATAACGATTATGAACAACCGGTTCCTTTTTATGAAGCCTGGCAAAATGGTTTTGGCTCTATAGAAGCGGATATTTTTTTACACGACGGAAAATTGCTGGTAGCGCACGAAGTAAAAGAATTAAACAGTAGCCGTTCACTTGATTCACTGTATCTGAAACCTTTGCAAAGAGCAATAGAAAAGAATAAGGGCTATCCGTATGCTGATAAGAATAAACAATTGCAATTATTGATTGATGTTAAATCTGATTCTGTTGCTACGCTAAATAAATTGATTGAAGTATTAAATAATTACCCTGCTATCATTAATTGCCATTCAATAAAAATTGCCATCAGTGGCAACAGACCAGCGCCTGAAAACTTTGTTGATTACCCTTCTTATATTTATTTCGATGGTGTTGTTAGTAAAGATTATTCTGCGGAAGCACTTTCTAAAATTGTAATGCTGAGCGATAATTTCAGAAATTATTCAGCATGGAATGGAAGCGATACACTTGCTGAAACAGACCGGCAACGTTTAAGCAATGCCGTTGGAAAAGCACATGCATTAAAAAGGAAAATCCGTTTCTGGAATGCGCCGGATAACGCAAATAGCTGGCAAACCTTTATGCGTTTACAGGTTGATTATATCAATACAGATCATATAAAAGCACTGGCAACATTTTTAAATGAGACGGAGAAGAAATAATTGCTGCCCCTATCCCCTAAAGGGGAACAAATTTCTTTAGCACCGATATTCTCCCCTTTAGGGGACGGGGGCTCAAAACGAATACCTTACTCCAAACTGAACAGAATAATATTGACCTGCTGTTTTCACTTTTGTACCGGCATTTTGATTGACGCTGTAAGTATATGATTGTGTTTCCTGATCAAAGCCGGTTACATTATACAAGGTTGTGTTGATGATCTGGTAATATCCGCCCCATTTATAATTCAGCAGGTTAAGCACATTGAATATATCTGCGCGCAAACTTATTTTGTGCGTTTTATAAATCGTAAATTCTTTGGCTATGCTCATGTTCCATTGAGAGCGCCATGGCATAATGCCCCCGTTGTAAGCTGCAAATTTTCCAAAATTCTTTTCGAGAAATTTTCTGTATTCAGGGCTTGTTTTGGCAAGCAGCGTTTTCATATCATCACTAATTTTAGATGGCGTTTTTGCATCGTTCGGATCATAAATATATGCAAGGTCGGTGCCATCATTTCCTTCACCGATAATATCTTTATTTACATAAGCGCTAAACCTTGCATTTTGATAATACGTAAAAGAAGAGCTAATACTAAAGCCATAAAATGTGGGGCTTAAAAACAAAGCCACCAATTTGTTTGGCATGTCTCCATCGCTGTACCAGTTTTTGCCATACGAAGCATAATCCTGATAAGATTGCCCTACTGCGAAGTTGGCATTTCGCGGATCGCCATTATCATACGGTGGTGTGCCTGTTGCTTTGCTATGTGCATAAGAAACGCTTGCAGAGCCATCTTTACCTATTCTTGCTGCTGCTTCAACCATCGCTCCAAAATATTTTGATGCCCATGAAGTATTTGTGAAATACCTTACCTGATTGAAATTGGAAGACTTTCTCGAATTGGCAAGCACAGGCAAGCTTGTAGTTCCTGTTTCAGTCAGCGTGCTTGCGGGCACATATACATAGCGCCCTTCATTGGTTATAAATACAGGCTGTGATTTCAGGTTCAAATCATACAAATAAAAATTATCCCAGGTGTTATTGAAGTAAAGATTGGCGCCCACACGCAACCATGAATTGATGTAGTGATAAAAGCTGATGTTGGTTTTAAATGTAAGCGGGTTCTTTAAATTTTTATCGAGCACCAAAACCGTTGCCGGTTGCTTTGATGTATCTGATAACGAGTTGTAATAATCAACACCGGGAACCAAATCAAAATTACTTTGATATGCCTGCCAATCGGGAATAGGAACATTTTGGCGAATATCTACCTGCCGGTAATTTACGCCGTTATCAATATGCGCAAAGGTTAATGGCTGCGTAGTAAATTCAGAAGCAAACAAACCCGCGCCGAATTTTAAAATATCTCTTCCGTTGTTATGTATATCCCAGATTAAGTTTACACGCGGTTGAAAATTCTTTACATCAAAAGGCGTTACATCTGTTCTTACGCCAAGGTCTTTTTCAAGCAAAGGATTGTAGGTGGGTTTATTTGCGATGATGGTTCCATCCCACCTAAGCCCTGCGATTAAATTTAAATTAGGTCGCAGATTTGTTTCCATTTGGGCATACAAACCTATTTCTATTAGAGTGATGCTGACAGGAGGATTGTTTCCATCCAACGGAATTTTTCTGTTGAAGCGATAAGGACTGTTATTATTCATATCCTCGATACTCGCATAATAAAACTGTCCCTGCTGATCATGTGTTAATTGGTCTGTGATGTGATTGATATTATTATCTGTACCAAATAAAAAATTGAGGTTGCCTTTTTTGTAATGAAAATTATCTATCAACTGCCAAACATTCGATGCATCTCTTTCGGGCACCCAGTTTTGATTTCCAAATGCTACTGTTTTAGTACCTGTGGTGCTGTCGCTGAAAACAGAAGTAACATCTACAAAACCTTCCGGCACGCGATTATATAAAAAATGAAGAAATTTTCTGTATGTGCTGAAGTTTACCTTCAAATCATTATAAGACTGACTGGAGAATTGAGTTCTCAATGCAAGCATCACTCCGTTATCAATTTCTACACCGGTATATTGTGTAGAAAGTAGTCCGTTCGATTTTAATTTGTTGGGATCAACAAAATGCAGGTAATTGTATTTTAAAGTAAGCAGGTTTTTCGGATTGATGTTCCAGTCGAATTTTGCAAATGCATTTTGTGTTTTTTGTGTGATGTTGATGGCTCCATATTCCTGCCCCGCAGGAAAACCAAATTTATTTTCCATAATGGATACTATCTGGTCTAAGTTGGCTTTTGTAATACCAAGATTTTTTTCAGCCTCTTCCTGAGTAGCGCCGGCATTATTAAAATCATAAGCTCTGAAGGGTATAGTATTGTGATACTCATCGTACGAAACAAGGAAATGCAATTTGTCTTTTATAATAGGCCCGCTTAATAATGCGCCTGCCTGAAATATTTTGTATTTACTGTTGAGCGGGTTGCCGTTCACATCTTTTTTTGCGGCAAGCGAGTTGGCGCCATAGTAGCCCCACACAGAGCCGGAGAATGTATTGGTTCCTGATTTTGTAATTGCCTGCACCACGCCCCCGGAGCCACGTCCGGTAGCAACATCATAGTCATTGGTAGATACTTCAAACTCGCGGATAGTTTCAGATGAAATGGAAAATTGTGCATCGCTTACACCGCCAAAGGTTGCTCTTCTGTTGCTTACACCATCGAGCATATAACCGGTGCCACCCGCTTTTGCACCCTGCAGTGAAGCGCCATTTGCCAATGGCGACAATGAAACGAGGTCAGTATAATTATGTGAGATCAGCGGTATTTTTTGAATAGCCCTGCTGCTGACAGCCGTAGCAGTGCCCAACCTGTCAATACTGTTTGTAAAGCTGTTCGATTTTACGGTTACTGCATTCAATTCATTCACTGTTTTGCTTAAAGTTATTTTATGCAGTACAAGCCTGTCGCCTAAGTTTAAAACATTATCTTTTAAAGTTACCGTATTAAAACCAAGTGATGATATTTGAACTTCGTAAGTGCCAACAGGTACATCGCTTAAAATAAAATATCCTTTTTTATTGGTTACAGTGTAAGCAGTAAAACCTGTTGTAGTATTTTTTATGCTGATGGTTGCATTCTCCACCGCGTGTGAACTGTCTTCAAACACAAAGCCGCTGATAGCAGATCCGGTAGTTTGGCTTTGCACTGATGAAAGAGTAATTACGAGCAGAATAATTAACAGCGTACGTGGCAGATAGAAATGGTAATTCATAAGTTAGTGAGTTAAGTGCGGCAAAACTATATTCCACAGCAAATCATTCCTTCATAAAACAGAAACTTAATAAACAGGTAACGTAAAGTTTATGTTTTCTTATTGCAACTTAATTTTCGCATGTGCAGGGGTCCCTGCCTTTACACATTGCTTTTGAGGAGACCCCGGCGGGACTCAAGTATTCAACTGCGATTGTATACATCCTGTGCGAAACTTTGCCGCTATCGGGTGCGACTAAATTGCATTTTATACCAACCTGATACGATTGTTTTTCGTCTCTTAAATGACAATCATTTGCATTCGAAGAATTGTCTTTGCAGTGAACCCACTTTGTCGCATCGGGTTGTGGCTTTGTTGCATTAGGTAAGCCCTTTGACAGTCTAATCAAAAAAAGGGACTATAACAGCCCCTCATCTGCAAATGTATAATAAGATTCGGTAGTGACAATAAGATGATCTATCACCTTGATCTCTAAAAAGAGTCAGCATTTTTAATTTTTTCTGTAAGCATTTCATCTTGCCTGCTTGGTTTTACGCAGCCACTTGGGTGATTATGACTCTTATGGAAAGTCTTACATAAAGCACATTATGTAAACTAAACTCTTATGTAAAGTAGTACACCAAAATGCATGCAAATAGTAATCTGTAGCAGAAATCACTTGACATAATATTTACGCAGTTGAATTGAATATCTTCTGAGAAAGTTCTAACTATCAGGATTATTCATTTTTAAACCATTGCTTATGATTGAAAAAGTCAAGGATTTTAATCTGTTGATTTCAAATGCTACAGATTATCTCAAAACACAACTTCGTTATCACCCGTGTACCATTAATCGCCATAGCAGAAACTGGCGTTGGATTAGAGACTTCATGAACTCAAAAGGTATTAACGATTATAACCAGGAGGTCGAGAAGCAAATACTCTTCTATCGCTTTAAACATCGAAACATCAAACAGCTTACACCGCATGAAAAAGAAATCCACAACAGTATAAAAATGATGACAGAGTTTGCACTGACCGGCGGCATCAAAGTAACTCCCAGAATGAATAGGAAAACTTTTGTTTTTAATGGTTCCATTGGTGCATTAATGCTCAAGTTTATTGACTACAAAAGAACAGAACAAAGACTGTCGCGCACTCGTATTCTTTGCTATGAGCGGTATTTGTGTCGCTTCTTGCAGTATTGTAACAACAAGAAAGTTGATAGGATTAAAAAGATTGATTTGCCTTTTATTCTTCATTTTATTGGCAATTTGGACTGCAGCACCGGAACAACGGTAAATACAATCATTTCAAGCATTCGCAGTTTTATAAAATATGCGTTTGATGAGAAGTTTTTGGATGTAGATTATTCCGGTAAAATCCCCAAGGCGAGATCAATAGATCAACTCAAATTACCCTCTACTTATACAAAAATGGAAATTGAAAAATTGATTGGCTCAGTTGATAGATCGAGTGCAAGTGGGAAACGCAATTATGCAATCATTCTTATTGCTGCAAGACTGGGGCTGAGGGCATCAGATATATCGAGATTAAAGTTTGACAATTTAATATGGAGCAGCAGCACCATAGAAATAACGCAAGTAAAGACAGGAAAGGAGTTGGTTCTTCCACTCTTGCCAGATGTAGGTAATGCTATTATTGACTATCTAAAATATGCACGTCCTGAATCAGACGAACCGTATGTGTTTTTAACGGAAAGACCTCCGTACGGATCATTCTCTACAAGCAACGTGGTAACACACATCGTGCAAAGAGCATTTAGGAAAGCAGGCATTGATATTAAGGATCGAAAATTTGGTCCGCACTCACTTCGCCATAGTCTTGGCTTTAGGATGCTTGAACAAAAAACTATTCTCCCGATTATTTCTGATGTCTTTGGACACCAAAGCACAGAATCTACCAGGTATTATTTAAGAATCTATCTTGAATCAATGAAACAATGCATGCTTGATGTGCCTCCGGTAGCAGATAATTTTTACAATCAAAAGGGAGGATATTTTTATGCATAAGCAATATAATAGTGTCTATGCAAGACACATACATCAGTACATCGAGATGAAAAGAAAGCTCGGATTTAAATTTGAAACTCAAGCTGGAGTTTTATTAGTCTTCGATCGACTGGCAGAAAAAAGTGGTGAAATATCTAAAGGCATTTCCAGAGAGCTTGCAGAAAAGTGGGGCAAAAGAAAGCCTAATGAATCTGAACGTTACCGGTATGACAGAGTGCGGATAGTAGCGCAGTTTTCTATGTTCCTCCGTGACTTAGGAATTGAATCTTTTGTGTTCAAAGTGCCGCCTATGCCTAATGATACGTTTATCCCGCACATTTACTCTCCAAAGGAAATAGAAGCTATTTTTAAAGCAGCCGATCAGTTGGTAATAGACAAGCGTTATATGAACTCTTGTATATTTTCTATCCCTCTTTTACTTCGTCTTTTATATGCTACAGGAATACGAATCGGGGAGGCGTTGAATTTAAGTGACGATGATATCAATATAGATGAAAAGTATTTGCGCGTGAAGGACTCAAAAAATGGCAAGCAAAGAATCATTCCCATCTCTGAATCTTTGGTCAATGTTTGTAAAGAATATTTAAAACAAAAACAGCAACTTCCTATAGGAAAAATAAAATCGAAGTACTTCTTTGTAAAAGTTGATGGAAGAAAATGCAGCCGCCTTGCTGTGGCGAATTGGTTTAAAGAGTGTCTACGGAAAGCAGATATCAGGTGCGTGCAAAGAAATCATTTTCCACGCATCCATGACCTACGGCACACTTTTGCTGTAATATCACTTGCTACAATGGCTGAAGCAGGAATTGATCTTTATGCTTCACTACCTATACTCTCCACTTATTTAGGTCACCAATCTTTAGATGCAACCAATCATTATGTCAGATTAACAGCGAATATGTATCCAGATTTAATTAAAGATGTAGATGTCATTTGTCTGGACGTATTCCCTAAACTTAAAAATTATGAAGCCAACTGATTTTTCTAAATACATCTCCGATTTTATATCAAGGTATTTACCAAACGAAAAAGGAGTGAGTGCTAATACTATCACTGCATATAGAGATACCTTTGTTCTATTACTAAATTTTATTCAAGATCATAAACGCATCAAAGTTGAAAAACTTACTCTTGAAAAAATTAAAAAGGAAACCATTTTAGAGTTCCTCGATCATTTGGAAAAGCAAAGAAAATGTAGTCACTCAAGTCGCAATGCAAGGCTTGCTGCAATTCATTTTTTTTTAAGTATTTGCAAAATGAGAGTCTTGATTATTTATATGAGTGTCAAAAAATCCTTTCCATTAAATTTAAAAAAGCACTGTATCAGAGTTTAAATTATTTATCAATCGAAGGGATTAAATTACTTCTTGAGCAACCCGATATAACAACTGTAAAAGGAAGACGTGATCTGACACTTCTTGCATTAATGTATGACAGCGGAGCGAGAGTGCAGGAAATCATAGATCTCACACCTTCCATGCTTCGGCTCAACAAACCTTCTACAATCAAGATCATTGGTAAAGGAAATAAAGCACGCATTGTTCCTATGCTTGACGGGCAAACTGATCATTTAAAAAATTATCTAAAAGAACACAGGCTAAATGAACCGTTTGCAAATATGTATCCTTTATTCTTCAATAGCAGAAAGGAGAAACTCACTCGTGCAGGTGTCAATCATATTGTAAGGAAGTATAGCAAAGCAGCAAGAAAAGAAAATAAAACACTCGTTCCTGAAAAAATCGGGCCCGCACTCTCTCAGACACTCTAAAGCAATGCATTTGCTTCAGGCAGGAGTAAATCTGGTGTACATACGTGATATACTTGGTCATGTCTCTATACAAACCACAGAAATTTATGCAAGAGCAGAGTCTAAACAGAAACGAAAAGCTTTGGAAAAGGCATATGTGGATGTAAATCCAAATGAAGAAGCCAAGTGGACAAAGGACGAGAATCTGATAACATGGCTTAAGAAGTTCTGATAATATTATGTAAAGTAATGCAGGGAAAATATTTGGTAATACACTCTGTATGCCCAATGGCATCCTCATTACTTTACATAACTATTTAGTATACATAATGTGCAAGCATCAATGAAACGGCGTTTGCTTTTAGCGCCGTAGCTACTATCAATCGCGGATCAGCAACAGTGCCTGTCATACCACCTTGCGATACTTCATAAATACCTAAAACTTTATTGCTCCTGTTGAGTAAAATAATTTTGAATTGCTCAAGCAGATCAATTTTGTTTTCATCCATGATTGTTTTAATAGTTCATATGCATCTTTTGAGTGACGTATTTGTGGACGTTCAGATGCTTTCACTTTTTGATTTGTAGATGAGTTCCACTTCTACAACCTTGAACTGTTCCATCGCCGTTAATGTAGTTTCCATAACCAATGATTTTAAAAATTTAAAAATTAATTATGGTGCACTATCAGGATTGTGTCAATCAAGTACAAGAGGCAAACGAATAAATGAAGGCATTGAGCGCAGGCTTTGTGTTTATGCGGGAAGCTCTTGTGCGCTTCAGCAGACACAAGTCTAACTTTGTAGCAGGATTAATGAAAAAATAAAAAGCGCTTTGATTATTTTAAAAGATTGTTGCTGAATAAGCAGAAAAATAGGAAGATTAAGGCGATTAATAGATTTCAGACTTTCCCTTAAAATATATTTCCCAAAAATTTGTTAGGTAACTTTAAAGTTACATATATTTGCGTAACTTTAAAGTTACTTATTATGCAGAAAGAAATTAAACAAACGTGGTTCTTCAAACAATCGCCACAAGAAGTTTGGGAATATCTTACCAAACCCGAACTGTTGGAACAATGGCTGATGAAAACAGACTTTCAGCCAATCGTAGGACATAAATTTCACTTCATCGGAGAATGCAATAATGAAGGCAAGGCAGTTGCACACTGCGAAGTGTTGGAAGTAAAACCATATACCCGGCTTTCGTATTCGTGGCAAACTAATTCAGTCGGGGACAATAAGCCATTCAACTCAAAAGTAGTGTGGACACTCGTTCCAAAAGAAAGCGGAACAGAATTGCAATTAGTGCACAATGGTTTCACCGTGTTGGAAGATGTTATCGCACACAGCGATGGTTGGACAAGAATAGGAAACAAAATGGTTGAATTTTTAAATGCAGTTAAAATATGAGTGTACAAACACTTGACGCATTTCAGGTAATTGCTGATCCGAGCCGAAGACAAATGCTAAAAATGCTCTCAAAAGAGAGTATGACAATAAATGCGTTGGCTGAAAATTTTGATATGAGTCGACCTGCGGTTTCAAAACACGTAAAGATTATGTACAACGCAGGCTTCATTTCCATTACTGATATTGGCAGAGAACGCTATTGCACGTTAAAGCGAGACGGCTTTAACGAGTTGCAAGAATTCATCAACTACTTTGATAAATTCTGGACAACCAAACTCAAGAAATTAAAAACGATTTTAAATAACAAATCAAAACAATAATTAAAATGAAAAGTCAAAATTACACAGTAGCAAATTACACAGTAGCAATTGAGGTTGCAAAATCTCCGAATGATGCTTTTAATCATGTCATCAATGATGTTTCAAAATGGTGGCCAGAAGAATTTGAAGGAGAAAGCACCAAACTTAATGATGAGTTTGTATTTAGGTCAGGAGATACGCATTATTCAAAAAACAAGTTGGTTGAACTTGTGCCAAATAAAAAAGTTGTATGGCTTGTAACCGAGAGCATACGCAAAACAGACAACTTTGATTGGACAGGAACAAAATTCATTTTTGAATTAACACCCAAAGGTGACAATACCCTGCTCAAATTTACTTATGATGGTTTTATTCTTGAGAATGAATATGACAGATTAGTTCAGATATGTGATATGGTCATTAAAGAGATGCTATACAACTTTATAAACTGATGGCAAAGTAAAGTAAATTTTAATCAATTAAAAAATGCCAAACAAAAATTACAAGGCAACAATTGAAGTTGCAAAATCTCCGAAACACGTTTTTAACTGCATCAAAGATGTCTCAAAATGGTGGAGCAAGGATTTTGAAGGAAGCAGCACACAACTGAATGATGAGTTTATCATTCACCATCCTAATGCACATTATTCAAAACAGAAACTAATTGAAGTTATTCCAGATAAAAAAATTGTATGGCTGGTTACAGATAGTAAACTCAATTGGATTGAAAGAGATAAGTATGAATGGACAAACACCAAGATGGTTTTTGAGATAACCACTAAAGGCTATAAAACCGTGCTTCACTTTACTCATGAAGGCCTTGTTCCCGAAAAAGAGTGTTATGTAAGGTGTGAGCAGGGCTGGAATATGGTTATTAATGAGTGGCTTTTCAACTTTATCACTGATGGTAAAGCGATATAAAATACTTCACATCAAATCATTTCATAAAATGAAAAAGAAAGATTTTCACAGAACAATCACAGTTAGTGCTTCATCCGAAGAAGCAATGAAAAAAATCAGTCAGGTAAATCTTTGGTGGGCAAAAGATTTTTCGGGCAAAGCAGAAAAATTGAATGATAAATTCACCATTCGGTATACCAGGAACACAGATGCATATTGTCACATTTATTTTTGTATGCATAGAGCTAGAGTATTGGCAAATTAATTATGAAACATAATGTTTTGATAGTTTTCTATCTGCATCCTGTCTGGTAAATTTCCATTCTATATTGCGTTTGTTGTCATTTCTTTCTTTAGACCAAATCTTTACATCTGATTCTAACTTTTCCTTG